>Ga0208434_1000274_pt1 | contig 27113 bp, 37 predicted proteins | sample 13_taG_FD_184086 | JGI IMG/M metagenome (GOLD analysis project Ga0208434, IMG submission 184086) | Marine viral communities from the Subarctic Pacific Ocean - 13_ETSP_OMZ_AT15268 metaG (SPAdes) (version 2) | ecosystem: Environmental > Aquatic > Marine > Oceanic | place: Pacific Ocean | collected... | reverse complement strand
TAGCAAAGAGAAAAAAGAACGACTGTCTCAACTATTCAAATTCTCTGCCGCAACAACTGGCGCGACCGCCGCGTATGGCGCTATGGATTCTGATCAGCAACCGCCTCAAGGGATGGCTATGGGCGGAAAGTTCAAAGTGAAGAAAAAAGCTCAAGAAGGCATGAGGCTCAAGAAGAAGGATGGTGACCCCAAGAAAGAGAGTACGGGTTATGCCAGGCTTGATGCTCGCTTGGCCAGGATGGCCGAGGAGGCTCCATCGGACACTACAAACTATATGAGGGACTCTGCTGAGCGTATACAGAGGCAGATGCAAGCGGAGAGTGGAGGGGAAAGGGATCCTGACAGAGCTGTCTCGGAGGCTGGGGCTATGGGTAGGTGGCAGATCATGCCTGATACCCAAAGGGACCTTGAAGATAGAGGCCTTATCCCTAGGGGGTTGGATCCTTACGACAGCAAAGCTAGCAGGCAGATGCGTGATGCGAAGATAAACGCACTTATGAAGCTGCAGTTTATAGATAACCCCCCACAACCTATTCCAGAGGTCAACAAGTTGGCACGTATATATGCTTCGTACAACTACGGGGAGGGCAATGTGTTGAAGGCTCTTAATAAAGCAAAAGAGGAAGGCGTTGATATCTATGGTGACCCCAGAGCTTGGATGGGATACCTTCCTGAGGAGACTAGGGGGTACCTAAACAAGATACTTTTTGATTAAGAAGAAGTCACTATATTTGCGCTATGGCTACACTAACGGTAACAATGAAAGAAGAGGTCGTCTTGAACGGCAAGGAGAGGGGCAATGAGGTCTCTAAGACCATTGAAAGCATTGAGCAAACCGTAAACCGCCTACTTAGAGTTACTACTACAGAGGAAGACATCCTGAACTTCCAGGCCGACAGGCCAGACGCAGGGTCTTTGCATATAGACAAGCTCAAGTACTTGCGTATCACCAACACGGCAGACTCTGGAACGGTAGACCTTAGGTTTACTAGCGCCACGGCTGTCGATGAATACCTTGTTCAGATCGGCCCGAAAGAGTCTTACGTTCTCTTCAACAACGAGATGGATGTAAAGAGGTATGCTCAGAGCAGTGCTTCAGATGAGCTTGGTGACGCGGTAGGATTTGCAAACATTGAAACCATAAAGGCGAAAGCCAGCACAAACATCGCTGTGGAGATTTTCGCAGCATCTATAGACTAACTATGAAAGTAACAAAGTACAAGAAAGGAGGGAAGACGGGCGATCCTAAGAAGATGGCTTACAGCAAAAAGAAGACTGCTAAAAAGCCCTCACCCTCCCCTAGAAAGATGTCCAAGCTCTACAATGTGCCTGGCGCCCCAATGTCTAACAAAAACAAAGATCGAATCAGCAGGTTAGCAATGGATGACCGCATCGGCAAGGAAATGCAGAAAGGTGCAGAAGTACCTAACCCTGGTCTTGGAAGCAGGAAAGTCAAGAGAAAAAACACCTTTGTTGGTGATTTTGAAATGACTAAAACTGGCAACCCAGGCGGTCTGAAGGTTAGAACCAAGGGCAAGGGCGGAAACGTCGGTAAGGGCATTAAGCCCAAGAGAAAGCTCCGTCGCTAAGTGAACAAGTTCTACTTCAATCCCAAGCGCAAGCGGAAGGACCCTGTTGTAGAAAATGAAAAAAGAAGGCTTAAGAATGAAGCTATCAAAAAATCTGTCACTCGCCGAGGTGACCAAAAGCATCACGGCTAAGCGTCTTAACATAGATAACACTCCAGATGATTGGGTACAAGGAAATCTCAAGGCGGTTGCAGAACACGTATTTCAACCTCTTAGGGACGCTTTCAAGTGTCCTATATTCGTGTCGAGCGGGTATCGTTCGGCTGATCTCAATGTTGCGATCGGCGGCTCAGTTCGTAGTCAGCACGTGGAGGGAAGAGCACTCGATCTTGACGCGGATGTATTCGGAAGGTGTTCGAACTCTGAAATCTTCCAGTATATACTCAATAACCTTACGTTTGATCAGCTTATTTGGGAGTTTGGTACTGAGGACAATCCTGATTGGGTTCACGTGTCTTACGTTTATGATGGCGTTAATCGTGGTCGGTGCCTCAAGGCTTGTCGTGATGATGAAGGAAAGACGTACTACGAAGTAATATTTGGTAAAGGACTATAACTATGGAAGACGAATTTGACGACATCAGCTTTTTGGATCAAGAGAAGCTTAAGAAGCAAGAAGACAAGGTGAAGTCTGGAGAGATAACCTGCAACCTCGATAACCCCGAGGAGTGCGAAAGCTGTAGCGGATAATGCTGGGGCTCGGTCAATCTTTGTCGAAAACTGACGCTTCGGCCAACGCATCAGCAGAGGCCTCTGGGGCTAGAGTTTCTTTCTCTAACACCAAGTCCTTGTCTTTTGACGGGGTCAACGACACCATGGAGTTTGGTTCGAATCCAAACACCACATTCCAGTCTCTCTTGGGTGCTGATTCGTTTACTATGTCATACTGGATGAAGGCTGCCGACATCATGGACTCCAGCGGGGCCAACGGCAGGTCAGCTCTTTTGGAGGAGTTTGCCTTCGGCCCGACCAGAATAGTAAACCTTGGCATCATTTACCCTCCTTCACATAGCACGACAAGTTTTCAGGGAGCCATGAGCTTTGCGTACTTTGATGGAAACGAAGGTGGCTACTATTTCAACACCTTTAGTACCAATCTAAGCTCAATACTTGCTGACGACACTTGGTTTCATGTAGCATATACAAGTGAAGTCTCTGGGGGTACTAGAACTGGGAAGATATATATCAACGGGGTAGACAGGACGGCCTCGGATGCCTCCGCAGCTGATGATTTTTCTTCGAGAGAATTCAAGAACTTTAAGATACCGACGCAGAACTTTAACGGAGGTATAGGGGCTTACGAAGAACTCTCATTGGATGAGATTAGTTTTTACAATACGGCCTTGAATGGCAGTCAGGTGGCAGAAATATACAATAGCGGAGTGCCTAGAGACGAATTGGCAGTACACGGAAGTAGGCTTGTTGGGTACTGGAGGCTCGAAGACAACGGGGCCGACGGCAGCGCCAACAGCAATGACTTTGCAATTACTGGGGCTACATTCTCCACAAGCGTACCAACATAATGAATCCGAACAGAACTTACTGCATCGTCAACTACGCAGACGTCACCGACGACATGTTGGCTGCATCGTCCATAAAGGTCAAAGACTCCCTCAGGAGGTCTGTCTCTGGTGACGACAGAGTTATCATGTCTTGGGATGGAGGGTCTACACCAAGTTTTTTTGACTCCTACACTACATATACTCACTCTCAGATGAGAGCTATTGTTTCTGACGAAAGAGAAGGGTGGTATGAGGAACAAGAAATACCAGAAATACCATAATAACAAACAATTATGAAGACTAAGAAAAAATACAAGAAGGGCGGAAAATTCCCCGATCTCAACAAAGATGGTAAGATCACAAGAGCTGATATCCTTAAGGGCAGAGGTGTCTTTAAGAGCGGAGGCTTTTTCTCCAAGCCCGTAGGGAAGGGTGTGCTTGAGGGTGCTTCCCAGATGGGTGGAGTCGTAGGCATGCTCGCTTCAAGAAAGGCCGCGAAGCAACAGGCATCCGAAGCTGGACTTACAGGTAAGGACTATAAGAAGGCCGTAAGAAATCAGACTATGGCTGGATTCCTTCCTGGCGTAGCAGGAGGTATGGCTAGAAAGGGTCTTGCAGCCAAGAACATGGCCAACGCCTCAGAAGGCCCAAAGGTTCTAGCTAAGAAAGGTGGCCGATTGCCTAAGTACTCTGAGGGCGGAGTAGCCCCAAGCTCCCTGTCGCAGCGAACCAAGGTTAGGAACGCTATGACTAAGAAGAGAAAAGCTCTTGAGGCTGCTATAAAGCAAGCCAAAGGAACTCCAAAGGCCAAAGCCTTGGTGCAGGAGTACCGAAGAATTACGGGGACAAAGTAAGGTCACCCCTCCATCTTTCTGTAAAAAGCCTGAACATTGATTCGGGCTTTTTGCGTTATAGCATACCTCACTCTGTAGTTGTACTTTGTCTCTTCTCTGAACAAATGGTCCTCGTATGTGTCAGAAGGAGTGAGCCTATCAAAGTGCTTGTATATGTACCCCTTTGACAAAAGAGGGTATATGTACCTGTTGGCAAAGTTGTTGCTGTTTAGATCCAGCTGATCGGCTGCCCACTTTATTGTAAAGAACTGCAGGTCGTAAGCCCACATAAGAAACTCTAGCTCCGCGAAAGATATGTCGTCATTAGAAAACTCCCTCCTGCTTTGCTTCAGCCTCTTCAAATAGTTTCTCTTGATATCTTTTGTATCTTGGTACAAGAAATCACGGAACATCTTTTTCCTTGAAGCTTTTCGTTTTCGCATAAAATTTAACTATTATGAGTAAAGATAGAACTGAATTCCTGTTCGAGATGAGAGATCTAGCCCAAAAAATGGACGACCTTATCGACGACTACGACATGAGAGATGATTTTGTTTGTATGTTTGTAGCTGGGCTGTCATCCATAAACGAAGATGGAGATCTTAGTTTGACAGCTATGTATAAGTATGACATTAACAACGAAGAAGAACTAGAGGCCATTATGGAATTTATAAGGGAGACCTGTAAACCAGGCCCCACCCTCGATGACCTCTTGGACGGACTCGAAATATCACTTAATTAAATGGCATCAGGAGTTTACAAAGACGGGATCATGATGGATCCCAAGCTACCTACTGCTTACAGGAAGTCAAAGGAGCAGGCTAAGAACTGCGCCAACTGCGCATACCTGGTAGGTAGCAAGTGCGGCGTTTGGCGCGGTGCGCAGGTACGCGGAGCGTACATCTGCGCAAAATGGAAAGACAAAAGCGAAGGACCTGTAAAGAGCTTTCCTAAGTTCGAGCAAGATATCCCAGGCGCAAAAGCCACAGCTACCTCTGCCAAGAAGAAGTCTACCTTCTCTAACAGGACAGGCAAAAGAAAACCCTCACCATCTAGGAGTGGGTCAGGCAGTAAGAGCACTGTGGGGCAAAAGGTCCAGCCACCCGAAACGTCACCAGCTCCTCAGCAGGTAGCACCAGCTTCTAGACCAGAGTCTAGGCCTGCTAGAAGCCAACAAAACAGAACTTCAGGTGGAGGGGGTTATTAGAAAGATAGTCATCGGTCGAGATCCTAAGGATGCGATGGCTTACTATGTTGGCATGAGAGCTGGCAGCGGAGAGGTCAGTGCTATACTCTTCGACGAGGAGCACATGGTCAGGTATAATAAAAGCAGATATCTCGTATATTTGCAAAGAGAAGATGGGCAGATCCTCTGGAAATCAGTCAATGAGATGCCCTGTATAATTGAATACGACTTAAATTTTTAATCATGAGCAAGAGCAAAGGTTTAGGTGACTCTATCGAGAAGATCACCAAGGCTACGGGAATCAAGGCCGTTGTAGAGGCCGCTTCAAAGGCTGTGGGCAAAGACTGCGGATGTAAGAAGCGTCAAGAAGCACTGAATAAGGCCTTCCCGTACAAGAAATGAAAACATTCAACTTCTTCGTTGTGGAGCTTGAAAAGCCGATCAACGATACAATTAAGACCGAAAGTGGTCTTGAGTTGTTTGTAGAGACCAAGTTTGAGAACTCTGAGTTTGAGTACAGAGTTACAGAAGGTCCTGTCGTTGCATGCCCCTTTAACTGCGAGACTGGAGTTGAAGAGGGTGACACTATGTACTTTCACCATCTTGTTGTTATGCAGGGAGGTCAGCCCCTTACTGGGTTTGAGAATCATTACATCGTCAACTACAACGATCAGTTTGCTGTCAGCAACCAGGCCATAGCCTACAAGAGTAAGAAAGACAACAAGATCCGACCTATGTTTGGGTGGGCACTCCTAGAACCCGTAGAAGACGAAGATGCTCTTACTTCCGACACAATAGAAATCGTGAGTCTCAAAGAGCACCTGCCTACAAAGGCAAGGGTTGCTTTCCATTCAGATGAGCTTTCTGATATAGGCGCCAAAGTTGGAGATGTCGTAGGCTTCAAGGAGAACAGAGATTATCGTATAACCATTGACGGGAAAGAGTACTACAGAACCCGCATTGAAGACCTCATGTATGTCGAAGAAGAAGTTCACAACGATTGATGCCGCACAGCGGCTGATGAAATCAATGGAGGCTGCTATCGACAACATGATTGACGAGGTTAGAAAGCCCGTTGATCCAGACATCAATGGTAGCGCTAGAAAGGCTGAGCTTCAGTCTATTAAGCAGACAGCAACTGACTGCAAGGAGCTAATCGTTGAAAGACAGCGATTGGAGCAAATGATCAAAGACTTAAATACTAATGGAGCAATCGAAGAAGCAAAAGACTACAGCGGAGGTTTCGCTGAGAGATTCTCTAAGTGATTGGAAACAAGTGGTTTGGCAATACAATAAAACAGATTATAGGTTCTGGGAGGACTCCTGGAACGAAGAACACGAGGTCTAGCCGCGAGTATCTCCTCAAGCTTATACCTTGTAGAAAGAGTAACTGGTTACATGTGGGTTCAAGTCCCACTTCGCGGACAAATTAAATTCAAAACAATGTACAATAAAAGAAAGGTCATTGCGACCACATCAACCATCCCTTCTCGGATGGACAACCTGCACTTCTCCATCAAGAGCATTCTTGCTCAATCAATTAAGCCTGATGAAATCGTGGTGGCTCTTCCTTCTCACTCTATGAGAGAAGAAAAGGACTACGAAATTCACGAAGAGATCAAGACTATGTCTGACTCTGGTGTCATCACTTTGTTGCACAGCGAAGAAGACCACGGCCCAGCCACGAAGCTGTTTCCTGTGTTAAAGAGAGAGATGGAGGCTGGCTTGTCAAAAGACAAAGAGAGCATCATTATTACTTTTGATGATGACAAGCACTACCAGAGAAACGCCTTTGAAAACTTGCTTTCTTCTGGAGCTATCGAATGTGGTGCGGTCGCTTGCAGAAAGGGGTCTAGAATCTACTTGGCCGACACGGACCACCCTTTCTACACCGCTAAGAACGATGGCATCTTAGAGCGCATCTATAACGGTGGTGACGAGGAGTCTTTGACTCGTGTCGATTGCCTCTACGGAACTTCTGCAGTAGCATATAGGGCCTCTTACTTTGATCAAGACGTATTTGACTACTCTTCTGTTGACGAGGACTTCCCAGAGGTGTCTGCCTTTTTTGTAGACGACATCTACTTGAGCGGGTATCTTGGGACCAAAGGGAAAACGATTGTGGTTTGTCCTTTTGAAAAAACTGCTTTTCAGGAGAAAGCTCCTTCAAATGTTACCGACGGTAACACGGCTAACAACGCTATCAACCCAGTCTCTGATGTCAGCAAAAAGACTCCTAACTTGAGCAAGGATGTGATCAACTACTTCTCCAAAGTATTCCATAACAAAGTATGATTATATTTGCGTATGCGCATCAAGAAAAGAGACTACAAAAAAGAGTACGCTAAGTACGGTAAGGGCGGAAAAGCCAAGAGGTACAGAGCTTTCTTGAATCGCATCAACAGGCGCAAAGGCAACTACGGCAATGGTGACGGTCTTGATGAGTCCCATGTTGGGTCTTCTGATAAGACAAAGCTGGAGCCACAGTCCAAAAACAGAGGCAGGAACAGGCCTTTGCGTCGGAACAGCAAGTGAGGACATGCACCTGTAGCTCAGCTGGATAGAGCAACGCACTTCTAATGCGTAGGTCACAGGTTCGAATCCTGTCAGGTGTACGAAATTTAATTAAAATGAAAGTTGTTTCTAGGTTTGTACTATTGATCTTAATGCTTATTCCATTTATGGATAGTGCCTCTTCTGTCTTAAACAGAAAAGAAATTAGATACAACAGGGGTCAAATTCATGAAATAATAATTACATTAAATCACTTTAATAAACCTATTTATGGCTAAAATTCAAGTAAACAATTACAAAAAGAAGCGCATTCGACGAAAAGGTGTTCATGCCAAGACCAAGCAGTCAAAGTCTAAAGGTTCGTCTAATTACAAGAAGCCTTATGCTTCTCAAGGTCGCTGATTATGCCTGATTACAAATGTCCTTGCGGGGAGACCAAAGAAGTCTCAGGCGTCAGCATCAAATTTGTAGACGGTGAGGCTCGGCACGACGTAAGGTGCTCATGTGGTAAATACATGGAGCTTGCCAACCCTAAATCAGGAGCCCCTAGCTTTAGAAGCAACAGGTGGGGTCAGGTTTTCTGATGCAAGACTTTTTTCCCAAGAAGCTTTACTTTTGAACAACCTAGTCGACATAGAAGAGTATGAAGATCCTGCTGTCTCAATTTGTCCCAACGGTTCAAAAGGTGAAGTTATCGAGATCGGTGGGCTGGTCATTGTACTTCCCGCTACACCTCCCAAAAAGAAGATTTCTGGATATGGACAGCCAGACGACATGCAGATGTGGCAAAGAGTTTCTATGCCCAAAGAGTTGTCTAGGATTAAGTCTATGGATGAGTGGCTCGAAATGCCAAGGGAGTTTCGACAGAAGTTTTCTCCGTATATCGAAGAGGAGTTTCGCCGTCGCCGTGAGGGCTTTTGGTTTTATAATGCAGGTGTCACTACATATATTACGGGGCGGCACTACATGATGCTTCAGTGGACCCGAATGGATATCGGGAGTCCACAGTACCTAGAGTTTCAAAGAAATATCTTCTTACATTTGGCTGCGTGTGAGGCGGATTCTCGCTGCATAGGGCAGCTGTACACTAAGTGTAGGCGGAGCGGGTATACAAATATCTGCTCCGCTGTTCTTTTGGACGAAGCCACACAAGTCAAGGATAAGCTTCTTGGTATTCAGTCTAAGACTGGTAAAGACGCGCAAGAGAACATCTTCATGAAGAAGGTGGTGTACATGTTTAGGCACTACCCTTTCTTCTTCAAGCCCATACAAGACGGTACTACAAACCCTCGTATGGAGCTGGCTTTTAGAGAGCCCAGCAAGAGAATAACGAAAAAGAACAAGACCGCTCAAAAAGGGGAGGCCCTTAATACGGTTGTCAACTGGAAGAATACTACCAATAACGCATACGACGGTGAGAAGCTTCACTTGTTGTATTTAGACGAGGCAGGAAAATGGGAAAAACCTACAGACATAAGGGACGCCTGGAGGATTCAACGGACGTGTTTGATCGTAGGGCGAAGAGTCGTCGGAAAGGCCCTGGTGGGAAGCACGGTAAATCCAATGAACAAGGGCGGAAAAGAATACAAGGAGCTATGGGAGGATTCAGATCCGAATCAGAGGAACGCGAATGGGAGAACTAGGTCTGGTCTATACAGGCTCTTTATACCCGCCCAAGAGGCACTAGAGGGATTTTTTGACAAGCATGGCAGAGCTGTAGAGACGAAGCCCGAGTCCCCTGTCGACGGAATAGATGGTGAGGTCATTGAGATTGGATCTAAAGAGTATCTCAAGAATGAAAGAGAGGCCTTCAAGGCCAACCCTTCAGAGCTCAATGAGGTTACACGTCAGTTTCCGTTTACCGAAGATGAAGCCTTTAGAGACAGTATTGATGGTAGCATATTCAACGTGGGTAAAATCTATCAGCAGATAGAGCACAATGACGACCTATTCCCCAGCCCCGTTGTCAGGGGCAACTTCGTGTGGAAGACAATAGATGAGGAGGTTGTGTTCTCTCCAGACCCTAACGGCAGGTTTAGGGTGGCTTGGATGCCAGATACTTCTCAAAGAAACGTAAAGAAGGTGGAGCGCTCTAAGAGGGTGGCTCCGTTCGAAGCCTTTGGATGCGGTGGTGTTGACTCTTACGACCTTGACGCCACCGTCGATGGTAGGGGGTCTAAAGGAGCCTTGCACCTTTACAACAAGTTTTCTTTAGATAGACCAAGCAACATGTTTGTCGTTGAGTATGCCTCTAGGCCAGACCTTGCAAAGATTTTTTACGAAGACTGTCTGATGGCCGCTTTCTTTTACGGGTATCCACTGTTAATTGAAAACAATAAGTACGGCATCGCAAGATACTTTGAATCAAGGGGTTACGATGGCTATCTACTTGAGAGGCCTAGGCACTTAAACCCCAATTCGGCAAACATAAAGGTTAAGACCAAAGGCATACCCTCAAACTCTCAAGACGTCATCCACTCTCACGCTCAAGCAATCGAGGCTTACATACACGACCACGTAGGTGTCAACTACGAAACTGGTGAAATAGGAAAGATGTATTTTAACCGAACCCTTGAGGATTGGATTGGATACAAGATAGATAAGCGAACAAAGTTTGACCTTACCATCAGTTCTGGACTTGCGCTTTTAGCTGCTCAAAAAGCCAAAGTAAAGCCTAAAGCTGAGTTCTCTGAGAAGACGTTTTTCAGGCGATATAAGGTAAGGGGCTAGTTTGTTATATTTGCAAAATAACTCTGCATACTAGAAATGAGCATTTACAACCAGAAAGAAGAGGGATTTGGATTCCCAGATCCTCTAGCTAGTGCGGAAGAAAAGTCAACTCAGTCTTACGGTCTCAAGTATGCAAAAGCTATTGAAAGGCAGTGGGGTAAGAACAGTGAGACGTCTAGCCTTTTTGGTAGAAGAAACAAGATGTTCCAAAAGAATAGAGACTATTCTAATGGAGTGCAAGACACAAGCATCTATAAGAAGCTCCTGAGGTCTTTGGATCCCAATGACGGTGACGGCAGTTTGTTGAATCTGGACTACACTCCAGTACCCATCCTCCCTAAGTTTGTTCGTGTTGTGGTAAACAAGATTCTATCTAGGAATCTATACCCCAACCTTGAGGCTGTTGACCCTTTGTCTTCTTCCGAAAAGAACGAAAAGAAAAAGAAGATTAGACTTCAGGTGGAGGCCAAGGAGCAACTTGCAGCCCTGAAGGAGCAGACAGGCGTAGTCCTGGACATGGACCCCGAAGAGATTCCAGATACTCCAGAGGAGGCTGAAATCATGATGGATACTAACATCAAAACTGATGCTGAGATCTCTGCTCAGATAGGCACAGAGATGACCCTCCGCTGGAACGACTTCGACCAAGCCGTATTTAGAAGAGCTGTCAACGACCTTGTAACACTTGGGACATCTGTTGTAAAGAGGTCCAACGATCCCAACTACGGCATCTCTACAGAGTATGTAGACCCCATCAACTTCGTCCATAGCTATACAGAGGACCCAGGCATGAACGACCTGGTGTATGCGGGTCATACGAAGAAGATTACGATAGGTGAGCTCAAGCGATTGGCTGGCGACTCCTTCGACGAAGAGAGCTACGAGAAGATTGCTTTGGCCGTAAGGAGCAGCAACGGAAACAAGTACTCTGCGTACAACAAGAGTCGCTTTGATGAGCGCTCTGGGCGGTATGTCTACGAGTACGATCAGTATACAGTAGAGGTCCTCGATTTTGAGTTCAAGGCAGTGGACTGCATCTATTTTGAAGAAAAAGAAAGCAGACACGGTAACACAAACTTCTTCTACAAAGGCTTCGAATACAAGGAGCCACAGGGTAGCATCTATGAGCGCAAGCCACATAAGATGGAGGTAGAGTGTATCTACGGAGGCAGCTACATCATGGGGACTGCTTACATGTTTGGGTACAGCAAGTCTAAGAACATGCCCAAGAACATCCACGATCTCACTAGGGCTCAGCTTTCTTACTCTTCTGTGTGTACGAACCTGCGCGACATGAAGCCTAAGTCTATGGTAGACAGCTGCATGGGCTTTGCAGATATGTTGCAGATCACTCACCTCAAGATCCAGCAGGCTATAGCCAAGGCGAAGCCAGATGGGTTGATCATTGATATCGAAGGCCTTGAGAATGTGCAGCTCGGAAAAGGTGGTGACCTCCAGCCTCTAGACTTGCACGATATCTACGAGAAGACTGGTGTCTTCTACTACAGAAGCAAAAACCCAGAGGGTGGATTCCAGGGTGCACCTATACAGACCATAAACAACAACATCAGAAACATCAACGAGTTGGTGGGTATATACAACCACTACTTGCAGATGATTCGTGATACGACGGGTATCAACGAGGCCATGGATGCTTCGTCACCTAAGGGTGATGCTTTGGTCGGTGTGCGTGAGCAGGCTATCTCAGCAGGCAACAACGCTATCTACGATATCACCAATGCCTCTATGGTCATCTACAAGAAGGTGTGTGAGGATATTGTAAAGTGCTTGCAAGTTATACCAGAGGGCTCTGTACTATACAAGGCTTACGAGAATGCTATTGGCATGAGCAACATGGAAGCCTTGAACTCATTCAAGTCCCTTCCTATGTACAACTTCGGCGTCCTTGTCAACAAAGACATGGAGGACTCCGACAAGCAGTACCTTGAGCAGAACATACAGATGTCTTTGCAGCAGCAAGAGATAGACCTTGAGGACGCTATGGCTGTGAGGTCTATGAAAGACGTCAACCAAGCGGAGAGACTTCTCATCGTAAGGAGAAAGAAGCGTATGAAGGCTGCCCAGGAGGCGGCGCAAGCCAATGCGCAGCAGCAGGCCCAGCAGGCCCAGCAGGCAGCACAGATGGCTGCACAGTCTAGACAGCAGGAGATGCAGATGGAGGCTGAGATCGAGTCTCAGAAGATTCAACTTAAGGCTCAGGTTGATATGCAGATGGAGCAGATGAAGCACGAGTTCGAGAAAGAGATAGCCATCATCAAGGCTCAGTCTATGCTAGGCTTTAAGACTGAGGATCAGGAGTTTAAGGAGAAGCTCGAAACATTCAAAGAAGAAAAGAAAGACGACCGTATCTCCAAGCAGGCGGCTCAACAATCAAAGCTTATGTCTCAGAGAAAAGGAGAAAGAGGCGAACTTCAAGAACCATTTAGTTAAACACTATGAGTAGTATAAACACGGATATTGCACAGACGCTAGACATCACATGCCGAAAGGGTGATACATTTGCTATTGACATCACCTTTAGGGACAGTAGCTCAAACCTTGCTCCTATTGCTATTGATAGTGTTTTTTCATTTCAGATGCAGGTTAGGTCTTCTGATCAGGATACTGGCACCCCTATTTTAGGAGACTCTACCTCTGGTACTGGTTCTGCGGGTGAAATTACCCTAACTCCAGGGGCCAACGGGGTCTTGGCTGTTACTATTGATGATAGTGTTATGAAGCTGGTGCCTAGCGGAAACTACGTTTACGACATTCAGGCAGACAAGTCTGGGGCTATTCAGACATGGGTGAAAGGAAGCTTTGTGGTAAACGAAGACGTAACTGACTACGCTTCTACATAACATAGGGCTTAGGTGAGTTCTTATTTATACACGGTAGATGTAGATCTTTCCTCTGCGGCAATAAACGTTGACGTAGACCCTCTTGACATAGGTGATGTTAGAGACGTAAAGACATCAACCGTAGACCTAAGTATAAGTTCATCATCAGCAGATATAAACGTAAGCTCCAATAGGGGGTGGCTCACCTCTCAAGATAGAGAGGCTTTGTCTTTACCTACTGGCAGCGAGAGATTTATTTTTGACGTCTCAAATCCCTCCTGTTACCCTGGGTCTGGCAACACCTTATTCGACCTAAGCAGCAACGGATATGATTGTGTACACAGGCAGCTAGATATTCTTTATTCTGACCCTGCCGCTGACAACTCAAATTTTAGTAACTGCGCGTATCAAGTTGGCGGCCCTGCTAGCGACTCTGGTACAATAATTGATTTCGATGTGGAGTCTAACAACACGGGTACCTTTGTTAAGATAAACCCAAATATTGAAACAGAAAACGCTAAGTATTTAAGCTGGGACGCCCCAGGCAACGACTCGGGCACCTATACTACTTTTATGGTTTTCGAGAATAGAGACATAGACGACTACTTGTCTAGCACTGTGCTTGACTATGACAATGAAGTTGACGACCCTGACGACCCCACTATCCTGGGTGCCTCAAGAAGAATTGGCTTAAATACAAGAAGCGGCCAAGGCGGTATCGCTTTGCGCGGACATTACCTTTTCTCCGTTGCTTACGACTTGAGGCCCTTCGAGGGCATACCCACCGTCCTCTTTTCCCGAAGCGTCGTCTTGGGTTTTGCGAAGTTCTCGGGCCAAGACTATAGCGTTCGTTCTCGCCAGATTAGCTTTCTAGAAGACTCTTCGTACAACCAAGCCCTTCTCGATTATTATCCGCCCCCAGGTGGGTTCAACCTCACCGCAAATGGTGAGCTCCAATTTGGTGAATACACACCCTATATTCCTGGAAATCGGTTTCATTACCACCCCCTCACAGAACAGTCCCCAAATGTTCTTTCCGTTACAGTAGACGGCCCCAAGGCAAGGGTTTATGCAGACGGAGAGTTTGTAGTAGAGATGGATATAGTAGACTCCATCCTCAACTCGACCTCTCCTCGATGGGTGACGGGTATTTCTATGAATGCCGACGAGACCCTTAGGGTTTGCGGCGCAGGAAGCGCTAATATATACGCCTGGGGTATGTACGATAGAGCCCTTACTACAGAGGAGCACCTTGACATTCATAAAAAGTACAGGATAGCCCCCAGGCCTAGCAAAGCCGTCGATGTTGCCAATTTGCCAGACCTTGTTTCGTTTAATGTTAACGAACCCTCGGGTCGTGCTGACGCTAACGTAGATATAGACCTTTCTTCGTCTGTTACTTCTGTTTCTGTTGATATACCCTTCTCTGCCTCCAACGCTGTTGATTTAAGTATAGACCCGCTTTTTCATGGATTGCTTGAAATTAGGGATCAGGCAGAAGTAGCATACTCTTTGCGTAAACTTAGTTTTCTTCATGCGGGCGCAGCCATTAGAGTTAGAAGAGAGTCTGATGATAAGGAAATAGATATTGGGTTTGCGAACAATGAGCTCGACGTAACATCTCTGGCTTCTTTTTGCGAAGGCACCAATGGCTTTGTAACGACTTGGTACGACCAAAGCGGTAACTTTAACAACGCAACGCAAACTAACGCCCTTTTACAGGCAAGGATTTGTAACAGCGGCACGGGTGTAACAACAGACAACAAAGGAAACCCCACGGTCATTTTTAATTTAACACAAAGCAACCAATCTTATTCTTTTGACAGCGAAGTAGTTCTAAGGAATGCCAATCCAGACAGGTTCTTGATTTCTTTTGTTGCAGATGTAAGTGACGAAGACAGCGATGTGGGGTACTTTACCAGTCCAAACAATAACGCAGGAGAGTATTTCGGGGGTATATCATTTCAGTCGTTTAACTTCTTTTCATACGAAGGCAATAGTTCCCGCTACAGGTTTAGACATACGAACGAAACGAGCACCGCTCCTGACGAAAACGTCAACACCAACTACGCTCTTCCAGACCCCTTTTTCACTCATGATACAATAGCCTCTTTTGCTTTGTACGTTGATTCGGAGGTGAAGAAGTTAAATGTAAACGGACAAAACCTTTCTTCTTCTGGCTCAAGTGGCTGGGTATCTGGGGGCGAAAGGAAATCAAACATAGGTCGCATCGGAAGAGCGTACTCCACAGACCTCAACGCGGGTATGTACTCTGAATTTATTATTTGGAGGAATTATTCAGACGGAGATTTGGAAAGAGTGCAGGGCAATGTGAACGACCATTACTCTATATATTAAATTTTCTATATTTGCAATATGCCTACGGTAAAGAAGAGAAAAGGGGTTATGCCCAAGATGAAGATGGGGGTTCACAAGAGTCGCTCTGGTGGGCTTACAGCCAAAGGCGTAGCCGCATACAGAAGGGCCAACCCAGGCAGCAAGCTCAAGACAGCCGTTACTACGCCGCCTTCGAAACTCAAGAAAGGCAGCAAGGCTGCTGGAAGGCGAAAGTCTTTTTGTGCTCGTATGAGCGGCATGAAGGGTCCAATGAGAAAACCAAACGGCAAGCCTACACGCAAGGCTCTGGCCCTTAGAAAGTGGAATTGCTGATATGAAGACAAAGAAAAAGCCATCGGGAGTAAAGCATCTCCTGAATTACCTTGGCAAGCACAAGGGGCCTCAGTCTAAATCTTCTATGAAGAAGGAGAAGGCGCTGCTATTTAAAGAGTATCGAGCTGGTCAGATGTCATTTAAGGACTATCAAAAGAAACTCGAACAACTCGTATTAAAATGAATACCGTCAAGTACAACAAGGGAGGGAAGCTCAAGGTGTCTAGCAAGACAGTGTCTGTAGACCCCCCTAAAGGATATCACTGGATGGAAGAGAGAGGTAGGTACTTCCTTATGGCTGGTGCGTATAAGCCCCATCCTGGAGCAGTACCCAAGGCCAAGTTTAAACTCGCAAACCATCCTAAGTCATGAAGGCGAAGACAAACAAAGACGCTTGCTACCACAAGGTGAAGGCTCGCTACAGTGTATGGCCCTCTGCCTACGCTTCAGGAGCTTTGGCTAAGTGTCGCAAGGTGGGCGCATCAAAATGGGGCAATGCCAAGAGTAAGAAAGACTAAAGCTGGCCTCAACCTAAAACGTTGGTTTAAAGAGGACTGGAGAACGCTGTCTGGAGATAAGGATTACTCCAAGGGAGACAGGACCTTCCGCCCTACAAAAAGAGTATCAAAGGACACCCCTGTAACCTCTAGTGAGCTTACCCCAGCTGAAAAGTCTAGGGCCAGGAAGGAGAAAAGGCAGAAAGGCAGAGTGTCCAGATATCGCGTCCTAAAGAAGAAGCGATAAATACTTATATTTGCACAAACTAACAAAAGAAATATGGCTACAACCACCGCATCCCTTAATATCAGTAGTGCAGACCTTACTGCTGATACTCTTGCGCTTTCTACGAGCACTCAGTTCAAGAAGGCAGGAACTAACACTGGCCTGGATCAAACTACAGGTGTTGCAAGACAGAGCTACGCCTCTGCACAAACTGACGCCGTTTTGTTCGCAGGTTCTGCGTACACCAACGACAAGGCTCACAAGATCTACATTAAGAACCCTTCTACCAACGCTGCAGAGTACGTAAGTCTAAAGGCTGGCAGCCAGGAGATTGGAAGGCTCTACTCTGGAGACTTTGCTCTCATCCCTTGGCAGGGATCATACGACTTTAAGTTCTCAACCTCTGCCATCAACATGAAGATTGAGTACGTCCTTATTCACGAAGGATAATGGGTGTTCTTAGGGCTCAACTCGTAGTTCAGTCTTCAGATATATTGTCCTCGGTTCTTAATATCGGGTACAACTCTTCTGTTGAGGCTGACTCTGGCGTCCTCATGAAAGCTAAGGTCTTGAAGACTTCGGCTCATTCTGCCGCCCTTACTATTTACAAAGCAGACGATAAGACTACTCAGGCTTATGTTTTCGTGAGAAACATGAACTCAGAGCGCGAGAAGTACATCTACGTTTATAACGCCACCGACTCTGACGCTGCTGTAGCCAAGCTAGGGGGCGGTGAGTTTGCTTTCTTGCCTGTACATACAGATAAGACGTTGAAGGTTTACGGTACTGACGTAGATCAAATTGTTGAATACGGAGTGTTTGGCCTTGATAGCTCGGCTGTAACTCTCGGATAATAAATAAGATATGAATCTACACAATCAACTACCGTCTAACATTTATGTGATTGACGCTAATGCCACGGATGTTCAGGCACCACCCAGGTCTGGAAAGTTTTTCGCTATTTCGTGCTCCGTTGCAGGAGACATTATTGTTACAGGCGGCGGCATCTTTATCTATGCTGACACCACCGAACTCAGCGACACCGCCGCAGCTAAACTCATCGACCCCCAAACCTCCCAGCCTTTTGTTAGTGATGAAATTGCAGAAGCTCGTGGAGATGGATATTATGAGTCAATCCCTACCGAGGCCAGAACAATTCCAATGATCGTTGGCCAAACAATCTATGGGCGGTTTGACAGCGTAAAGGCTTCCAATAGCTTTGTTGGGTTCGCCTACGCAGGATAAATCAAAATCAAATAATTTAATATAATGGAAGAGAATAACAACAGTATCGCTGGAATCGAGGTGTTCGACACCCCCGACGCGATGATGGCTGCTGAGCAGCCTCAAGAAGAAGCGCAACCTCAAGAAGCTCCCGTACAGGAGCAAGAGTCTACACCCTACGTAGACCCAGAGGCGGCGCCGTTACAGAATCAAGAAGTTCAGGAGTTTCCTGAACAACAAGATACAGATCAGGTAGAAAGCGACTATTCTGAAGATGATATCGAAGGTGCAGTCCTTCAGTACATGAGCGAAAGGCTTGGTACGGACATAGAATCCTTTGATTACTTCAATCAGGAACAGGCTAAGGTCGATGAAAGACTCGAAGCTATTGCTCGCTTTGTAGAAGACACTGGCAGAGCGCCAGAAGATTGGTTTAGATACCAGCAGCTCAACCCATCCGAAATGGATGATCAGACTGCTATCCGCGTTAGCATGGCTAACCAGTATCCGAACCTTTCTTACGAGGAGCTCAATATGCTCATGTCGAACAAATACAAGCTCGACCCTGATCAACATTCTGAGCAAGAAATCCAGATGTCTCAGCTTCAGCTGAAGATTGATGCTCAAAGTGCACGGGACACCATTGATGGTATTCGAAATGAATACTCGGCGCCTGTGCAGGATGAGACTGGAAATCAAGAACAGGAGACCTTTATCAACGAGGACTGGCTGTCAGTTATGTCCGATGAAGTAGATAGCCTAGAAGGCCTTGAGTTTGACCTCGGGGGCGGAAGGAGCTTTACCTACGGATTGGACGATCAGACAAAAGGTGAGTTGGTGCAAAACAACGCATACATCGACGAATTCTTTAATGGGTACGTCGACGATGCAGGCAGCTGGGATTTTGACAAGCTCAACTCTCACATGGCCGTACTGAACAACATTGATTCTATCGTGGCAAGTGCCTACAGACAGGGTATCGGTGATGGTCAGAAAGGCTTGGTTGAGAAGGCGGCAAACGTTTCTGCAGAGACACCAGGTCAGAGTCCTTCGATGCAAACTTCAAACCCGCTTGCTGATCAAGTGAGAACACTCATGAAGAGAGGCAACGGACTTTCCTTTAAAATCTAAAAACTAAGAAATTATGGCTACTTTGGGAACAAGAGCAGCTGGTACACTTCCAGATCTCGACCCTACTCTGAGCTCACCAAACGTTCAGATTGAAAGAAAAAATCTCAGCAGAAGCTTTAGGCTGACCCCTGAGACTTACACAACTATTGATGACCTCATCAAAGCAACGAAAGAGGACGTCATGCCCGACCTCGTTGAAGCCTATGGCGATCAAGGTCTCACAGGCTTTTTGAAGCTCACAGGCGCTGTAAACAGCGGCGGATCTTCTGACCAGGTTGACTGGTGGGAGGCTGGCCGTCGTCACAGAGCATACGACTACACCACCGACTTGACTGCTGGTGCGGGTAATGCACACGTAACAGTTTCTGCCGCAAACGCTTTGGCATCTAACGTTCAGAAGAACGACGTTGTCATGGACGCTGAGAGCGGAGCTCGCTTTATCGTTCAGTCTGGCGGAGCTACCACTTCTACGTCTTCTCCCTCTGCGGTTACTTTGGTTAAGATGGATGGCACGGACGCTGTCTCTGGTACTGACTACAGTGCTAGTGCTGGTAAGTTTCTTGTTATCGGTAACATTTACGGTCAAGGAACAAACCAACCAACTGGCTTCACTGATCCAGGTATCGTTCGTTACACCAACCCATACATGATCGTTAAGGATCGTTATGAGGTGAACGGGTCACAAGCTACCAACATCGGTTACTTGAACTTGGGCGGTGGTGACTACCGTTGGTTCATGTACGGCGAAAAAGAGGCTCGTGCTCGTTTCGAAGACAAGCGTGAGTTGATGATGTTGTTCGGTGAGAAGAGATCTGCTTCAGACGCTACCGCACTCGACAATGCTGTCGCTGGTTCTGAAGGTTACTTCTCAGCTGTAGAGGACAGAGGTATCATCGTGTCTGGAGCCAACTCCAACCCACTTGATTCCTTCTCTGAGTTCGACGATATCATCATGGAGCTCGACAAGCAAGGCGCCCCTTCTGAGTACGCTATGTACTTGAACAGAAAGCAGGACCTCGCTATCGACGACATGTTGGCTGCTGGTATTGCTACTGGTGTTACTGCTGGTCTCCCAGGTCAGTTCGGTGCATTCCAGAACAGTGCAGATATGGCTGTCAAGCTCGGATTTAAGTCCTTTACTCGTGGCGGTTACACTTTCCACAAGCACGACTGGAAGTTGTTGAACGATCCAACCATGTTGGGTGCTAATTCTTCAAACTTCTTGCAGGGTGCTATGGTGCCTTTGAGAACTGTGAACGACGCCCGTAGCGGTGCTTCTGTTCCTGCGCTCTCTATGCACTACAAGGAAGCTAACGGTTACAGCCGTGAGATGGAGCACTGGGTGACTGGTGGTGGTGTTCTCGGACACAACAACAACGGTGACCTCGGTACAGATCAGGCAGTATTCCACTACCGCTCTGAAGTCGCTCTTTGCGTTCGCGCTGCTAACCAGCACGTAATGATCAAGGGGTAATAGTCTTATTTATTAACTATTAAAACCTAATCATTATGGCTGCAAATACTGACGCTACATTTACGCATGCGACACCAGGTTCTATGACCTCATCGCATAAGATTACGATTAAGAACGCTTGTAAGCAAAATACAGATACGGACTTTGAATTTGATCAACCAGCAAATAGCATTGTTGATGCAGTTTTAGTTCGTGTTGTAGGTGCAATTACTATAGGCGGTGCCGCAGATGTTGGATTCCGCATGGGAACTAACTCTGATCACACTGGTCAAGAAATTGTTGCAGACGCGCCAGAAGGTATTCTGGATCAGAGTGATAACGCTACAGTTGCCGCAGGAAATGTTATTTCATTTACTGTTGCAGGTACTGGAGGTGTTGTTGCCGCTGGAGTAACAAACGGTACAGGTTCATTTACGGGGGTTGCTAGAAAAATTTTCGGTCGCATCGACACGGGAAACCAAGCAATCTCTGGTGATAACGAGCTTGAAATCCACGTTGTTTACAGACACTTCTAATGCGAATGGGTTGGGGAAAGTCCCCAGCCCTTTTGCTTTCTCTTTTTAAAAAAACAAAAAAACAAAAATTATTATGGGACATATTGATGAACTGTTGGTCTCCAAGGTGCAGGCTGGCTCTGTTGTTTACGGCTCTGAGGTCGTTTCAACCGACGCCGCTGCATGTAGCGTGACAACACCAATTACTATATTTGATCACGACGGTGACGAGGGTGTGACTTTGGCTAATGGCGTAGCTGTTGGTCAGATTAAGATCTTCATTTCTAGTACTGCAAATACTGTGACTTTGACCCCAGCTACCACTGCTGGTGCTTACGCCACGATTGCAACCACTAACATTGGAGAATCTTTCACATGCGTGTGGACCGAGGACGGATGGGCCGTCGTTAGCAGAGCGGGTTCAACTGCAGCAGCAGCAAACGCTGTTGCTGGGTACCCAGTATTGGCTTAATAGCTACTTACGGATTGGGAAAGGCTCCTTCGGGGGCCTTTTTCTTTTTCCCTATATTTGCAGTAGTTTTAATGCAATGAAGAAATACTTCCTGTTCAGAAAAGAAGAAGTGTCTATAACTAGCTCTACGCTAGATGACACTGGAGACACGGTGAGCGTGTTTGCTGTACCAGCGGACAGCCTAGCCTTCGTCTCTTCTGAGGTAGGTAAGGTTCTCTTTGTATTCAATGACGCCACCATATACGAGGAGAGCAACCTCACTGACGGAGAGTCTATGAAAAAGGCCTCCATAGAAGTAGAGTGTGATGAGGGCGGTGAGTTCGACCTAGTAGAACAGGTTCTTGGATTCCTTTCTCGTGAAGACCAGCCAGGTCGCAATATCATGAAGTTTGATGCTGTAGGTGTTTCTACCTTCAACAGCAAGACCCCTGTTGTAAAGTCACCCAGGAAGCCAATAAAGCGTATCACACAGGAGCCTAGCGTACAAACGTTTGTCGGGTCATCTGATGCCTTTACTGTTTCTACTGCTACATCAATAGAGGGTGTGGAGTTTGAGGACGCCTCGAACCTTCCCCTTGTAGACTACAACGCTACAGCCACAGACTTTAATGGTTTTTCTGACAATGCTGAGATCACCGCATGGAAGAACTCTACAAAGGCTACTGGAGGTACGGCTTACGACATTACCTCGAACGTAGGTACACCTAAGATAGCCTTTGCCGATACCAACTTCTCTCAGAAGTACGTGAGCGGACAGGGCTCAGGATCAGGAGCTGCAGACTATTTCGTCGTCCCAGAGATAAACATCTCAGGCGATTACACAATTTACCTAGTGATGCTTCTCGGAAGTTCTTCTGGAAACGCCGCTACGTTTTTCGCTGACGAAGAGGGTGACTGTTTCGGACCAATGATTTTTGGGGATACGTCTAAGCTTCAAATGCGGCATGATGTTGCTGGTTCTGCAATCATTGCTAACCCTCCTGACCCAAATCTTTGGCCAGCAGATAAGCTAAATAGAATTGGTGGGGCTGAAACGAAGACGGCTTACCCTCTGGTCATAAGAAGAGATAAGCAGTTCAACATGTTCTTCTATACCAAGGACGGCCTGTTTGCTTACATCCCCTCAACTATAGACCCTGACGCTGATTTTTCAACCCCAGAATACGCTAACCTTAGCCCTGGATACTCAGCATCAAAGAACGCAAGAACTGACGGAGACCTTAAGATAACAAGGCTTGGTGACGGAAGCGTTGGAGATGTATTTTCTAAGTCTGCATTTGCTAGATTTGGAGTGGTCGAGAAAGATCTTGGAGACAACCTTTGCCGTGCCATGGCATTGGATCTCTACAATAAGTATAAACCTTAATTTAATTTCAAATGGCACAACAAACCAAGCGGTCTCCTGGGCGCCCTAAAGCTCAGACAACACAGGTAAAGGAAGCTACTGTAGCTGCAACTCCTAAGAAGCCTGTAATCAAGCGGAAAGAAGCCGTAAACACTCACGCCGAGTATGAAATCATCGGCAAGGGTGGGCTCGTATACATGCTGCCTCAAAAGGGCATCACTGTCTATGACGCAGAAAAGGACACGGTGCGCGAGATGCGCTACTGCCCCAACGAGCCTTCTATCTGGAGCGACGAGCAAGGCGACAAAGCCGTCAAGCAGTCAGTAGTATTCAGAGAGGGTAAGTTGTTTGTCTCTAAAGACAAGCCAAACCTCAGGGTGTTTATGGAGACTCATCCAGGAAACAAGAAGAACGGCGGTGGCGTCTTCAAGGAGGTCAACAAGAAGCTTGACGCTAAGAAGGAGCTTGACAAGGAGTTCCTTATGATGGAAGCTGTCTCAAAAGTTAGAGACCTCGACATCAACGACCTGCTCCCTATTGCCTTGTACTTTAACGTAAACATTGACACAGACACATCTGAGATCAGATTCAATCTGTTGAACATCGCCAAGAGAAAGCCAGCGGACTTCCTAGAAGCCTTTGACTCTCCTCGTGTTAAAGCCAGGGCAACCATCAAGCAAGCTGCTGATTATCAGATCATTAGAATCAAAGATGACGGATGCTACTGGTTTGACTCCAACAACTTAATTGTTTCTGTCCCTGTAGGACAAGACCCCATGAATGTTATGGTTAGGTTCTGTCTCACCGAAAAAGGAGCCTCTGTTCTAAGCTCCCTAGAGGACAAGCTACAGAGACTAGGATAACAGTCGAGAAGAGAAACCACCCAAAACGGGTGGTTTTTCTTTTTGTATATTTGCTTCATGGACGCAGCAAGAGCGATAAGAGTGTATGAGGGGGTAAAAGACCTCATGAACAAAGAGCAGAAAGGCTTTGTGACCCCTAGGGTATTTAACTCCTTTGCTCAAATTGCTCAGCTCAACGTCTTCCACGAGATGTTCGACGATGTGATTGACGGGAGAAAGCTTCGCGCTCAGGGTGTAGACGGTTCTGATGGGCTGTCTATGTACAACGAAGCGGTAGAGAATCTCGCTTTCTTCAAGAAGGACAGGACCGTATCTATGTCTAGCGGGAAGGCTGCTCTGCCTGGGGACATGTACAAGCTTATCGGTATCAGAAAAGAAAGCTCTAATGTCTTGGAGCGTGTTCCTTTTGAGATCGTAAGAAACAACAACGATGCGGCGTACATCTTGGGCAGCAACCTGTCTACCCCTACTGCTGCTTTTCCTGTTGCTATAGTTACAGACTCTATAGAGCTCTTCCCTACTTCTATCACCAAGGCTATTGTAAGCTACTACAGGCTTCCTGGGTGCGTGTTAGACAGCGGAGTTTTTGACGACAGAGCCCCATTCATTGCCGCCAAGATTGATGGGTTGGTGAATGAAGGCATCGTCCAGCCCACAGGTCACAGGAACTTTATGATACCTAGGGCTTATGAGTCTGAGCTTGTTTATGAAATGGCAAAGCTTATTGGAGTGCGGCTTGAAGATCAAGGTGTCGCTTCATTTGCTGCGCAAGAAGAAGCAAATACATAATGAGTCACAATAAGGTAAAGCTTAGTCAGGTCATACGTGACTTTAAACTCACACAGAGTGAAGACGACCACGGAGCGAACGTAACAGATTACGCTCTTCGTAACATGGGATTGCGCGGTATGCGTGAGATTGGATTTGATGCCAGCAGGAAGATAAAGTCTTTAAGACGTACCATCCAGACGACTACGAATACCATAATCCTTCCTGAGGACTTTGTTGATCTGACGAAGGTTGGAATTGTTGATGCAGACGGATTCGTAAGGGTCTTGGGTGAGAACAAGAACATCAACTACTCCAGGAAGATGACTGACTCTGTAACAACCACAACCTTTGACTCTCAGCCCTTAAACATTGCAGCCAACTCAATCGCTGACAGAGAAAACGACAAGACGGCTACTACTGCTGACAGCTCTGATGACGACTTGGACTACCACGTTTTTGAGAACTACCTCTACGAGGGTGGCATAGGAAGGCTTTACGGTATAGGAGGGGCTCACCTGCCAGGGCAGTATAGGCTGAACCTAGATCAGAACAGAATCGAGATAGAGATGAATGACTCTTACACAGATGTCATCATTGAATACATAGCCGATGAGGCTAGGTCTGGAGACCCAGAGGTCCATGTGTATGCTGAGGAGGCCCTCAGGTCCTACATGTACTACAAGATAATTGAAAGAAAATCAATCGTTCCTGCGAACGAAAAGCAAAGAGCTAGAGCAGAGTACTACAACGAGTTGAGAAAGGCTAAGGCAAGGCTCAACAACTTCACCAAAGAAGAAGCTCTCAAGACTATTCGCAAGAACTTTATGCAAGTACCTAAGTACTAATGATAGCAAAGAATACGCCTAGGCAGCTTGATAAGTCCTCTGATTATAGACTTATTCCAAGCACAGCAATGGTTGATGCTCTAAACTTGAGTATCACAGAGTCTGTTGACACAGGGGAGTCCCAGAGTGGTGACCTTGGGGTGCTTAAGAATATCTTAGGCACAGAGTCTTCAATCACTATATCTGTTGACACAGGCGAAACCAGAGAGGTTGAATTCAAGCCCGTTGGGGCGTGTGTTGATGAAAGGCTTGGGTTGGCTGCTGTCTTTGTGTGGTCTTCTATTCCTAAGTATCACACCGTAATCTTCTTCTCGCAGACAGGTAATATGTGGGACGCAGTCTCTGAGGCATACCTCACTCAGGCCGAGATAAGAAGTCCTAGAATCTCGTTTAGCGAAAACAGCTTTGTAAAGGGGAACTTTATAAGGTCTCCTAAAAGCTCATACAGAAGGGCAGGCGTGGAATACGCCGATATGCCCAAGACGTGGCAACAGAACTGGGACAAAGACGTCTTCGTGTACTTTACTGATGGAGACTCAGAGCCTAAAAAGGTAAACCTTTCTTACTACCTGTCTGGTCTGAAGACTTCAGATCCAGCGACCACGGGATCCCCAGGCACCAACTATCTTAGTAGTTGGGCTGCTACGGCAGAGGATTATTCTGAAAACGACGTAGTACTTGCTGCCCCTAGGACACCTCTTAAGCCTATACTTTTTGAATTTGGGAATGACGGCACAGCGAGGTCTTCTAACTTCAAGAACATCCCAGGGTTTCAGTTCTCATATCAGTACGTATACAGGGATGGTACCGAGAGCGCTATGTCCCCCTACTCTGATGTAGCCTTCCCACCTTCTGTGCTTCAGCAGGGCAACCAGCCAGCACCAGACCATAACGAGTACAACCAGTGTACGCTTGATGTCGTAGGGGCCTACACAAAAGAATGGCCTTCTACTCAGGTAGAGAAGATAAGGATTATGGCAAGGCAGGGCAATGTAGGCAGGTTCTTCATCATAGATGAGGTGCTCCCCTATAAAACCTCTCCTAACTGGACACCATTGGCTTGGGGTTCAGGCAGCTCAAGAGGTAGGTACGTGTTTAAGAATGATAGTGTAGTAAGCGCTGTAAGCAAAGAAGAGGAGGCGAAGCAGTTCAACAACCTACCTAGAAAGGCTAAGGCTCAGACTGTACAACAAAATAGACTCTTCTATGGCAACTATGTCGACGGCTACGACGGCCTCCCAGATGTCAGTGTTACGTCGAGCGTAACGTACAGGGAGAGAAAAGAAGAGGGTAGAAGCGGAGGTCTGTCTATTGAGCCAGCTGTATACCACGGCCCGAAGGCTAGCAGAAAGTGGGGCGAACCTACAGAACAAAACGTAAATCAAGGCGGGGGAGCTGTAAAAGATCCTGATCTTGCTCCTGGTCACACTTACGGCGATGGAGCGGATGAGTTTCAGTTTACTGGGGCTGTAAACAAGTCTATAGGGTTTAGAATAAACACAGAGGGGCTTTCCGACTTCTATGAGAGCGGATCTGAGATTACTATAAACATTGGGCTTCTTCCAAACAATAACTTTCACGTATACGAAGCTAGGGCGTCTTATCACGGATCAAGGCACCTTACCCATAGGACGGGTCATAAGGGTACCGTAAACCCTTCTAATGGAAACCCCGATGGAGCTCTTAACTTTGAGGCTGGGTTGATGCAGACCAAAGTGGAGGCTGGAGATAAGTTCCTTAGGTCAAGACACCAATCAGACTGGGCTCCAGGAAACAATGGGAAGAGGTGGACCTTTAGAACCAATGCTGCTGGACCGTCTTACTTCGGAAAGAACGCAGGTGTAGGTCAGCGTATGTTTGCTAGTGGAGAATCTCTTGGTATTCCTTATGGCTCGGGAGATAATTAC
>Ga0208434_1000272_pt1 | contig 27193 bp, 37 predicted proteins | sample 13_taG_FD_184086 | JGI IMG/M metagenome (GOLD analysis project Ga0208434, IMG submission 184086) | Marine viral communities from the Subarctic Pacific Ocean - 13_ETSP_OMZ_AT15268 metaG (SPAdes) (version 2) | ecosystem: Environmental > Aquatic > Marine > Oceanic | place: Pacific Ocean | collected... | reverse complement strand
CGAGTGCCTGTGGTTATTAATTTACCTGCGTTATGACCAACAGCAGTGTTATAACTATCCGTAGCAGTTGTAAAATTCTGTGTAAGTAATGCGCTAACACCAACTGCAACATTTTTTGCACCTAAAGTATCTGTGCTTAGTGCTGAATATCCAACAGCTACATTGCTATTTGCCGTAGTTAAAGCATCACCAGCAATGGCTCCTAATAACGTGTTGTAAGAACCAGTTGTAACAGAATCGCCAGCTAAACCACCGATGAGAGTGTTTGATATGCCTGTGGTTACTGCATTACCTGCGGAATATCCAACAGCAGTGTTAAAACTATCTGTAGCAGTCGTAAAATTTTGAGTTTGTAAAGCATCTGTGCCAATAGCAGTAGACTTACTACCTAGTGTGTCTGTGCTAAGAGCGTTCATTCCCACTGCTACATTGTAATCCGCATCTGTTAAAACTAACCCTGCAACACCGCCAATTAAAGTATTTCTTATGCCTGTGGTTACTGCTGCTCCTGCGTTATAACCTACTCCTATATTGTAGTTACTTGTAGCTGTTGCAAAGTTTTGTGTAGCTAATGTTCCATACCCTACTGCAACAGCCGTATTTCCTTTTGTATCTGTAGCTAATGCGTTATCTCCAATAGCTACGTTGTAGCTCCCTACATCAAAAGAACTTCCAGAAAAATAACCTAAAGTAGTGTTTCTAATTCCTGTGGTTATTGCATCACCAGCTAGACCGCCAATGAGGGTGTTACGAACGCCTGTGGTTACATCATTACCAGCTTGATAGCCGACTGCTGTATTGTAGCTATTTGTAGCAGTTGTAAAGTTTTGAGCGACTAGAGCAGCATAGCCTATTGCTACTGAGTTACTACCTAAAGTATCTGAAGATAATGATGCATAACCCAGTGCTACATTCTGATCAGCATCTGTTAAAGCATCGCCAGACAATCCACCTATGAGGGTGTTGAGTGTGCCTGTGGTTACGTGTGTTCCAGCATCACTACCAATTGCTACGTTGTAAGAATTTGTAGCAGTAGTAAAGTTTTGACGTCTTAAAGCCTGTGTTCCAAGGGCAACACTATGACTTCCAAGAGTGTCGGCAGATAAAGAAAGATAACCTGTAGCAACATTGTTTCCACCAGTAGTAAGGGCATCACCAGCGAGGCCGCCCATAAGAGTGTTTTTAAGTCCTGTGGTTACTGCGCCACCTGCAAAATATCCTACGGCTGTATTGTAATTATCAGCATCTCCGTTTTGAACCGATAAAGTGTATGCTCCTACAGCTACGTTTTTTCTTCCTGTGTCTTCTCCACTTAAAGCAGAGCCTCCAATAGCTACGTTATATCCTCCAGTCGTTAAAGCATCACCAGCCAAACCACCAACAAGGGTGTTATATACGGATGTGGTTACTGCTCTACCTGCTTCACTCCCTACTGCTGTATTGTAGCTATTTGTAGCAGTTGTAAAGTTTTGAGCGACTAGAGCAGCATAGCCTATTGCTACTGAGTTACTACCTAAAGTATCTGAAGATAATGCTGCATAACCCAGTGCTACATTCTGATCAGCATCTGTTAAAGCATCGCCAGACAAGCCACCTATGAGGGTGTTGAGTGTGCCTGTGGTTACTGCTGCACCTGCTCTGTCTCCAACTGCCGTATTAAAAGTGTCCGTTGCGGTGGTAAAGTTTTGCATTATAAGAGCGTTACGACCAATAGCAACACTACAACTACCTAAAGTGTCAGAGCTTAAAGCTGTTCGTCCTACGGCTACGTTAGAGCTTCCAGTAGTTAAAGCATCACCTGCCTTTTCTCCAATAAGACTATTTTTTTCGCCTGTGGTTACTGCTGTACCTGCCAGATAGCCAACTACTGTATTGCTATCACCAGTCGTAATCGCAGTACCTGCTTCGTCACCCACAGCCACGTTGTAGTTACCGCCAGATTGTATTGAGTTACCTGCGTTGACACCTGCTCTAAAGTTAGATGTACCTGCTGAAGCAGTAATAATATCTGCACCATCTGCAAAAGTAACGTCTGCTGCGAAGTTTACAGCACCATCTACGTCTACCACGTCTAGGTTAGTTGTACCGTCTACGTCTATGTCACCTGTAACAGTTAGATCATCGCTAACCGTTAAATCATCAACCACTGTAGTTCCAGCTAAGTTAACCGCTGTAAGTAAATCGTGAACCACGCCACCCGAACCTAGACCATCCGTTGCAATAACCTTGGTCTGTCCTGCTGGAATCGCTACATTAGCTCCACTGCCACAAGTAAATGTTAGGGTGTAGCTGGTTGCGTTATACATGAACCAAGTTTTGGAACTTGTGTTTGGCAGAAGTGTAACCGTACACGCTTGACCGCCACCTGTAAGTTTTAACCCAAGGCATCTGTCTGCGTCTAACGCACCGTCTGCAATTGTGATATTATCTGTTGAGGCGTTTGCAATGGCTCTGGTTCCCCAGGCTGTTGCTTGGCCTATTATTTCTAAGTTTGTATTTGTTGTGTCACCCCATGTACCAGATTGCTCTCCTGAACCTATTTCTTCTAGTCTGAGGTTATTAACGTATGTACTAGCCATTTTGTAATTCCTATGCTGCTATAGTATTTTTATATTCTACGGTTTCCCAATTCGGAGTTTGAGAAGGAGTTACATTATTGTAACTCGGATTTTGATTTGGCACAAGCTCTTGATAATTTGCGTTTTGATCTGGTATTATTTGACCCCATGTTGCTCTTAAAGAACCTATCACCCCTGTGCCACTAACACCTGTGACTGAAATGTTTGAAGTGGCTGTAATTGTTACTGTTCCAACTGCGCCTGTGCCACTAACACCTGTGACGGAGATATTTGAGTCAGCAGTAATAGTTACAGAGCCAACAGCACCTGTAGAAGAAACGCCATTTAAAGTCTCAAATGTATTACCTAAAGCGGACGTTGCTGCAATTCCAGTAACTGAAACAGAAGCATCTCCTGTAATAGTTACAGAGCCAACTGCCCCAGTGGAAGAAACACCATTTAAAGTCTCAAATGTATTACCTAAAGCGGATGTTGCTGCAACACCCGTGACGGAGATATTTGCTTCACCAGTAACAGTAACTGAACCAACTGCGCCTGTGCCGTTAGTGCCAGTAACACCAATGTTACCATCACCACTGACCGCAACCCCAGTAATTGCGCTAGTAGCGCCAGGTAAAGCAATTCCTGCGTTCCACGCGCCTTCATTCCACCCTCTGGTAGAGCTATTCCACCCTAAAAGCGCAACAATGGCATCGGACATTAGGCGATCCTAATTATCGCATTACTCGCATCAGCTGTTGGAAATACAATTGTAAAATCACCAGAACTTGCTGCCTTGTCTGCACCAAAGTCTAAAATACAAACGCTAGGGTCTCCAGACGCTGAATCATTAAATATCATAGCTCCTCGAACAGCTGATATAGTTACGTTTGAAAAAACTTCATCTGCAAAATCAGTAAACGCTGTTGTGCTACTTGTTGTTGGATTTACATTTGTAAGTGCGCCTCCTTTTGCACTATAGTTTGTCCCACTTATTTCATTGCTAGTTGTGTATGCAGTAGTTGCTGCTGTAAAACTTGCACTATTGGTGTACAAAGCAATGTTAAAAGTATTTCCCCCAGAAGCTAAGAAGTTATGTTTTGCTTCCATTAACTCCTTTTTAAATGAGGTGCATAAAAAATTCCCAGTAAAAGCCATTACATTCTCCTTATATATTCTGCTAGTTTAGGGTTTCCAGAATCTCTAATTGCGTTATATACAGTAGTTCTATCACTTTTAATAGCCTGGTGCATATAATTTGCAACTATTGCTTCTAATTCTTTTCTGTAAGCGTTAGCTTGGTCTCTAATAGCAGGTGGAGCATTATCAGAAATTCCTATAATTCTGTTAACGCAACGAACCGCTACTTCTTCTGGAGTAAAACCTCGATTGTCAGTGGTTTCTACTGTTACAGAAAAGTCATTTGACATACTAAGTGAATTTGTTAACATTATGTTTTCTGCCTTATAATTTCACCAGTTCTGTATTGATCTGTCACTTCTTTAGCTTCTCCAAGATTTTTCAACCTTGACATTGCCTCTGCAAATCTTGAGCTATACATAGCCATAATATCTTGCTCCTCCTTCATATAAACACTTGCTTCTATTAAAGTGCCGTATAACAACGCTATTTCAGCATTTTCACTCAACCAACTAATAGTTGTGTCAGCTCCAGTAGAGGTTACAGTCGTCGTCGCTCCACTTGTTGCTCCAGTAATTGTTTCTCCATCTGTAAACGTACCAGAAGGAACTAATATTGTTAATGTAGTTGAACTTGGAATAGCTTTAATAGTAGAAACTACACCACTTGTTGCGCCAGTAATTTTTTCACCGTTTGTAAAGCTCCCGGTTGCCCCTACTGTTAGGGTTAATTGACTTTCAGTTAAACTAGCTGGTCTGTAAAAATAACTTAATGTAGAAACATAAGAACTATCAGGTGTTGGCCCAATGAGAAAATTATCAACATCAAATTGTGCATAATATTTTGGCGTACCAGTTGTTGCTGGATTTGGATTATAACTTTCAACAAAATCTAAATCTTTAAACATTAAAAACTCAAAACTACTGCTATTTGTAATGCTTAAAGAAAAAGGTGCTAAAAAATCACTAGGAACAGCTAAATATTGATTTCCTGAAGTCATAGCACCTGCTGCGTTTTTCTTAAAAACATTTAATTGAATAGATTTTAAAATACGTTCTTCAGATAATTCTACAAAAGTACCCATATTAGCAATAAAAGATGTTTCATTGTTTTGAGTGTAATTTTGCACTGCTTCTCTTAATGTTGTAAATGTAAAACTCATGTTGTTGTCACCGTAACCTCTCCTACTGATCCAGTAGAAACTAAATTATTGTCTGGAGTTATTCCTGGTATATCTAAAAAACCAACAGGATCAAACCCATACTGTAATGATCTTTGTTCAGTTAAATTTTGTTCTGGTCTTGGATTTCTTAAAGCTTGAGGATCTGGCCTTGTTCTAATTGGTTCTAATTGAGGATGTTTAGATTCCCACTCATCTTTTCCAACAAGTAAACCTGTCCATTCTTTACGCATATCTTTAAGTCTGTATCTGAAGCCAGAACGGTCTGATATACCGTATGCTCGTTTATCTGAGGCATACTTAGACATATCTATAACTTCTCAGTTGAGGTGAGACTTGAAAAGAAGATCTATCTCTATCTTCATCCATGGCTCTACCTAGTTCCTCTTCGTACATTGGTTTTAATAAAGGTATTCTATCAGGAGCCTTTTTAACCGCTATATAATAAGCCAAGCCAGCTGCTAACGCTGGATAAAATCTAAAAGGAACTTGAACAGTATTTACGAATGTATCTGCATCGTCTAAACGAATTAAAGCATCGTAATATATAACATCTGTGCTATTATCTGGCAAAGGCCACAATTTTAAATTTGGTGTTATTTGCCTATCTAAAAAATATTGGGTAGGTCTGCTTTGAGTAGATTTTGTAGGAATATTTAAATAAGCATCTCTACTTATTCTATCTAAAGAATAATCTGTGCTATCTCTTTGTATTACTAAAGATAAAATATCTATTACATCGGCACTTAAATCATACTGACCATCATTGCTTGTAACAGTAAAACTTCTTTGTGCAATCGTCCATTGATTGATACCTCTGTTAGCCCAATCAGCGAATAAAAGGTTCATAGAGCGTTTAGCAGTTTTTAAATCATAACCAGTTCTAACTTCTAAACCACAACGTTCAAAAGCTTCTTCAATATAATCTGCTACGTCTAATTCAAAATTTTTGGATCCTGATACAGTCATGTTATTCCTCGTTATAAAGGTTATCGAAAACCTTGTTAACATCTAGTGTATAGTCTAAATCACTTTTTGAATAGTGTATATGTTGAGATGGTTTAAAATCAGGAGCGCCTTCTCCAATTTGAAACCAAGCAGGGTGAGTTACACGCACACGATTATTAGGTAACGCAACAACATTACCTGTCCATTCCCCAGCATCTAATAGCTGAAGTACATGGTTTTGTTTATGTTGCGCTGGGTCATCTGCTATTTCTGATTCAGTGTAGTCTACAGTAAATAAATATTTTGCAGGATACATTTGACCATCTATTTTAGCCATCCAAGGGCAAGGAGTAGTTCTATCCATAACATAAACAGAGTTATAATGAGAGGCACAATCCCAAGGTTGTGCATCGTATGTTTCCATTGGCTCAGGCCATTCTTCTAAAGGAATATCACCAACAAGCGCAGTTATGGGCATACGCGCCCACATAGCACCACCATGTACTGTGTCTTCTTTTTCTCCTTCAGCCTCATTTCCAGTGAATATAACCTGAAAACTTAAACATCTATTCGGTATTGTTGTCACACCAATAACCATAGCATGAAGAAATTCGCCGTGATAATTTTCATGGTTGTGAGTGTATTCACGACGAACCCATGCTTTAAAATAAGGTATATTGCTGTGCAAATAAGCCATACTTTATTTTTTAACTATTTTATAACCAGAAGGAAGAACTGCTCTTGCTGCTGTAAGTGATTTTTTACCGCCAGCCGCACCGCCTTTTGTCATGCGACGAACTTTTTTACCACCAGCAGCCCCACCTTTGGACATACGACGAACTTTCTTACCGCCCGCTGCTCCACCTTTAGACATACGACGAATTTTGCCACCAGTCCTGTTTCCTTTTTTCTTCATAGCCATGATATACTCCTTATGATTGGCTTACAGCGCCTTTTGTGCGCTTTCTTCGATTAGACATTACTTTACCACAACCTCTTGCAACAGCAGTTTTTGGTATAGTTTTGCCATTAAATTTACGTTTAGACTTTGTTTCAACAACACCACCATTGTTCATATTGCGAACTTTTGCTTTTTTAGTGTTGGAAACTACAGTTTTTCCTTTTGCTCCTGCACGTTTCTTTTTACGAGCAGTTTTAGCACGTTCTGCTTTAGAAAGACTTTGCGCTTTACTGCGAGGCAAACAGCGATCAGGGTTTTTCTTGTCCTTAGACGTACCACAAGGGCCTTTTATAGAACCGTCAGTACCAATCCTAACCCAATCTTGATCTACCCAATCTTTAAGCGCACCCATTAGCTTTTCTTCTTTTTCTTGCCCTTTGCGCCTTTAGCGTAATTAGGGTCTTTGCAGTATTTAGAAGCCGCCATATTTGCATAAGCGCTTGGATATGTGTCAAATGTTCTTTTAGCCCATGCTTTTCCAGAAGGGCATATTTTACTACCTTTAGATTTTTTTGAAGCGGCTCCACCCTTTCTAAAATAAGTTAAACCTCTAGGCATATCATCTTTTTTTTGAGGTGGCTTAGTAACTTGTTTTTTCATTTTACTACGACTTATTGCCATTTAACACTTCCATCTTTTACGAGCTTGACGCAAACGACTATTAGGATCTTTGGCCGCTTTTGGAAACTTTTTCATTTGACCTGCGGATCGAGCGCAATATGACTTACGTCTTTTAGCCGCTTTACTTCCGGGCTTTACTTTACCAGTAACAGCCGTTTTTAACTTGCTACCAGGGTTTTTTCTTCGATAAGCTTTAACACCAGCTTTTGTCATTCCCGCCCCAGACTTTGTGGGACGGAAATTTTTCTTATTACGTTTAGGCATTTCGCCTTTTTTAGATTTAGCCATACTCTTTCCGCATAGACATAATTACTGTATAGGTATCTGCACTGGTATGACCTATAGTTGTGAAAAGAACATCTCCATCTTTTCCACTACCAGCATTGTTAGGCAAGCCACCAAAATTAGTGTAATCATGATTACCACTTTGGTTTTCACCTAGTTCAATACAAAAAACATTAGTTGAAGCATTCCAAAGTATTTGAACCTTCATTCCAATGCACTGCCACCATATTTTCTCTATGACAACACCTGTACAAGCATCGCCACGAGAATTTGTAGCTAAAGCACTTACATCAACTTTAACAACCGCAGATTCACCAGAGCCATCAGAAATATTAGTAAATTTTTGAACTACTTTTTTATCACCATCTATGAGTGTCTGCGTCGCTACAGCATCAGCCATATTATTCTCCTTTATAAAAGTGGTAGGGGTTTCCCCCTACCTTAATTAGAACCTTTTATTACTGGTCGGCAAACGCAGGTGCAGTTGCACCTGTAACAGTTCCAAAGATTTGATAGTTTGTAGAATCTTTACCAATAATTGTAACATCAAACCCAGCAGGGACATTTAATTGAATACTGCTATTTGAGTTACCATCAGAAAATACTGCACTTACTTCATTATCAGTGTCTAAAAATGTTACTCCGCCAACATAAAAATTAGTATTGCCTGGTGTGACAATTATCGCATCTGTTGCATCAGCCGCACCACCTGCATAAACAAATCTAAAAACAGATCCAGCAATTGGCGCTGGTAATGTATAAGTATTATCTTGACCACCATCTGGAACAAGCAAAACTCTTCCACTATGAGTGGCGTTAGTTAAGGTTACGTTACCATCTGAAAGACTTACAGGGCCATCACCGATTGTGGTAACCTCTGTAATTGTTCCAGTAGTAGAATCCTTGCTTATCGTTTTAAGTGTGGTTTCAGAGCGGACTGGACCGCTAAATGTTGTATTAGCCATATCAATCTCCTTGTCTTGGCAAATGTCAATCGCCCAATGCGATTGTCAAGGTATCTTTACGATACACCACCTTTTAACAAAAAGAAAGACTCTTTTATTCGCTTGATTTTTCTTTAAGAACTAAACCAAATATAGCACAAACTATACCTGCCCACGTTAATATTGGCAGTGTTAGTAAAATGCCTAAACCAACACCAACGACAGCCGCAGCTCCATAACTTGAAGGCTCTTTTAATCTTCCTTTAATCCAATCCATAATTTTCTCCTAATTAAGTTAAAAAAAGGCGACTTGAAGCCGCCTTTTTAATTAATTCACAAAAGCAATTAAGCTCCTGGTGACCCATATACACAACGAGGATCACTGAATCCAAACGAGTAACGCTCACGAGCTTTAAATCTCATGTTACCTGTATCAAAGTCAGCTTCCATGTTTGTACGCATGGGTGAACGCTCAAAGTGTTTAAATCCATTTGGAGCGTCTGTTTTAATAAAGAACGCATCAGGGTCTGTTAAGAAGTGGTTAACTGTGTAACCCTCTGGAACCATTCCCATATTCTTTACTGCGTTGATGTCATTATCAGCAGTGCTAGGACGTAAAGTCGATTCTAGCAAACGATCTGCAATGAATTGCAACTGAGGTGGAATTATCATTTTTGCTCCACGAAGGGCAATAATCATATTTCTTTCATCTACAAAAGTTGAAATATCAATCAAAGCATTTTCTAACGATGTTTCGTTAAGATCAGCTGCAGTTGATGGTTCGTTTGCAAATGTACCACCTGCACCAAGTGGGTGCGCTGTAGAACAAAGCTCTACACCATCTCCACCAGTGAAGCTTGAATTAAACGCATTGTTTAACACAGCAGCAGCTTTAACCTGCTTAGTGTGAGCCATAGATCGGGCAAGAGCCTTTGTATAGCGTGCGCCAAGACGATCATATAGATTGTCTTCAATTGCTTCTTCAGTTAATGCGAAAGCCAAAGCGACGGTTTCATGCGAATAACGAGCAGTGTATGCTTCGTTAGCGTCATCAAAGTCGATTCCAGCTCCCTCAGTTTTTGTTGGAGCGTTTCCAAATCCAACCAACATCACTTCTTCTTCGAAAGCTCGATCCGAGGATTCTGTATCAAAGATTTCAGCGTGTTCGCCTTCATAACGAGCATACTCCATTCCGAACAAGGCATTGAGGCCCGGCTCTAGCTCTTTAACGAGTTGTGAACGTGATATAGCCATAACTCAATCTCCTTATGCTAACCCAGCGCCTTTGACGCCGAATATATGGTTACCGATAACAACTTTCACGTTAGTGTTAGCTGACGAAACGTCGCTATTCTCAGGATCTTGAGAAATATCAATGGCTTTTAGAGGTAGCGTAGTTGCTGTTCCTCCATCAGTCACTTTCAATTCAGAGCCAGATATACCTGTTACGGTACTCCCAGCACTTGTATATACGACATCAAAATTACCCAACAAATCTGCAATTGGGAATGCCGCATCTGCTTGAATTTCAAAAACAACCATAGGGTCATCAATGATAAAAGCAATGATATCAGAAGCATTAGTGCTTGCAGGGTAATAGTTACTAAATGTTACCTCACCAGATGTAGGATCTGTGTAAGTGCAACCGTTGAACACACCAACAATAGGTACTGTTCCGCCATCGGCGTGTATTTCTACACCGCCACCAGTGACTTGCATTACCATGTCACCTTGGAAGATAGATGTACCGTAGTTTGCGGCGATTCTGTATCGGTTTTGTCCACCAGTGAAAGGGGTTCCCCCTATTCGACCAACAGGACGTAAACCGAAGGCAGCATCTTGATTTGCCATTTTTACTCTCCTTCAGAGTTTTTCGCTGTATTTCGGACTGAGCCGAAGCTTACAGAGGATTTACGTTGTGGAGCAAGTTTCGGCATGGCTGGATTGTTTTCACGCATCCAATCACGATCCACTGCTTCCATTTGTTGTTGAGAGACACCTTGATAGTGCCTATTCCGCTGCTCTGCCATTTCGACGGGGATACGAGCGAGAACAAGACCACCGACACCTATAATGCCAGCGTTTCTTCCCTCATCTACTATTGGTCCTACATAATCTGGGTAATCCTCTGCGCGAACAAGGTCCCATCCTTCTTGCCGTTTTTTATGAACGTTAGTTTTATCGTCGAATTCCATTACGGATTCGCGTATCCAACGGTGTTGATAACCGATTGGTGGTTCTGGAGCTTCCAAGGCTGATCCTGGACGCCATGCTTGAGGTCTCTGTGTACTCTCCCGCGTTGTTGTATCGCGTGCTGTCCTATCCGCCATTAGTCTCTCCTATTTTCTAATTTAGCCACTTCTTTTGCATATGTATCAAGAGGAATCCTCATTTTCTTAGCAAATGCGACTTGACCCGGTGTTAATTCAACCGACTTTTTCCGCCCACTTTTTAAAGACCGTCCGTTACCAGACGAAGGAGTGATAGCTTGAGCGTTTTTCTTATCATCCTTTGTAAATTTATTTGGTATTTCAACACGCAATCTTTTGTCAATCTCAGAATAATATTCTTTGCTTGACGGATCATACGCTTCTTCTAAAACTAATTGTTCATGTATTGCTTGCGCTGCACGAGTCATTACACGATCTTTTCCAAACCATTCATTATTAGAAAGCCATTCTTTAAGCTTTGGATCTTCCTGTGCTTGATTAACTGGAGCCTGTTGTATTTGCTGAGACTGCTGCGCTTGCATTTGTTGCTGTTGTTGCGCTGCTTGTTGATTTGTAGCTGCACGCGCTTTTTGGATTCTTAATCTTTCTTTTTCTATTGCTATTTGGGAGATAGCAGATTGGGCTTCTGCCATTTTCTCAACATCACCAGCTTCATGCGCGTCTGCATAAGCACGTTTTGCTTGAGTTTCCTGAGAAACAACACGGCCTTCGTACTCATTCATGTAGCCTTTATCTAAATTTCCCAACCTTTGTTTTAACTTTTGATTTTCTAATTCTTTTTGTTGGGCGTATTGGTAGGCTGCTTGAGCTTCTTCTGAAGCTTGCTTACGTTTAGCTGTTAGTTGGTTTATTCGACGCTGAACATTGTCACTAAAAGACGCTAGTTCCTCATCTCCATCTGAAGTTTTAGAATCTTCACGAACATTTGTTCGGGTTTCTTCTTTTTCTTCAGTAGATGCTTCAACCTCATCTGAAGTTGTTTCTTCTTCTATTTCAACAATAGAAGAGCCATCTTCTTTAATCTCTTCTTCACGAACTTCTTCATTCATAGCCATTTTTCCTGCTCTCCTGTTCTTTATACATATGAAATGTCTGTGGGGTCAAGTATTGTTGCAATAATATTGTCGTCATTTATGATACGAACCTCAAGTCCGTCCACTTTGAACCTATTTCCACTATATCTTCCTATAAGAACCCATGACTTTTCAGAACACCACGAACCACTTGGGAACTTTTGGGCGTCTTTATAGGCATCAGGTCCTAATTTAACGACATAAGCAGATACTGTTGCAAAACTTTCCTTTTCCCTAATAGCGTCAGGAACAATAATGCCCCCTTTTGTTTTTGCGCTGGGATAGTAAGGAATAATCAAAACCCTATAACCAGTAGGCTGTGGAAGTCTTTCCAGGGCAGATGGCTCTAAATTAGAGGGGTCACTTTCATTTTTATTTTCTTCCTTCTTCTTACCAAATGCTGTTTCTAAGGGCTTTGGTAGTTCTGAAGAAACTTTTTTGTCTTTTGCCGCTGCTCTTGCAACGTGTTCTGGGACGAATAATTTCTTGTTAGTCATCGTCAAGCTCTATACCTTTCATCGCGGTTTTAATTTCGTCTTCAACGTAGGCCATTCCGCGTATTTCGCCTACAACGTACCGATATTCTTCAAATGATTTAATCGAATTGTCCGCAAGCTTATCTTTCAATCTACCATCGCGCTCACGAATACTTTTCAGTAGATAATCTGCTAAACTTATAGCTTCCATAGTACCTCCTAAAGATAAAATATAGGATCTTTAGGGAAATACAAGTAATATTACCACAAAATTATAAAATACCTTTAAACCTCTGGGGTCTTGATATTGGACTAACCTTTTTTATTGCTCCGCCCAGCGCTTTTTTTTGTACTTTTTTTCGCTTTGGCTTTTGGTTTTGTTTTTTTGACTTCTTTTTTTGGCTCAACGCTATCGCTACTGCTTGCTTCTGAGGATACCCCTCTGATATCAGCTTGGACACGTTGTATGCTATCGTTTGCGGACTCGACCCCTTTTTCAACGGCACTTTGAACACCTCTTTTTGCTGCTCTTATTTGGTCTATAATTTTTTGTCTTACAGAAGAAACCATTAATTCATTCCTTTTTGTCTAGCATTAAATTCAGCAATGTCTCTTTGAGTTTGAATGCGATCTTCTGCAATTCTAGTTTTGTCTTTCAACGCATCTTCTGAAATATCAATACGCTGTTGAGCAATAAGAGTATCATTACGCTCTTTTTCTTTCTCCATTTCTTGCCTTGCTACAAACTCATCGTCTTTACGCTGTAAGTCAGCAGCTTTAATTTGCAATTCCTGTTGCCTAATTGCAACAAGAGGATCTTCTTGTGGTGGTGGTGTTACAGCTTGCGCTAACTGTTCTGTTGTGTCTGCAATAATTTGTGCTGCAATTTTATCAATTTGTGGTTTGATTTGTTGCATCATCATTTCCATTTGCTGTGGATCTTGTTGCACTTCAGGTGGAATACCTTGCATAACTTGTGATTGTGCTTGCGCTTCTGACATAAGGCCAATGTGTTCTTGAATATGACCTTGAAGAGCCATAACAGCATTTGGATTCATTTGAACCGCAGATGTAGCCATAACAGCTAAATGTGTTTCTATATGTGCCTGGTGGTCTTGTTCTGGAAAGGCTTGCAATGGTTGGCCCATAAGAGCGTTTTGGTTTTCTTTTGCAGCATTAACAGGGGGAGGCGGTGGCGGTGGAGGCGGCAATATAGCCTCAATATTAGTTACACCTAAAGCCTCATACATTTTTCTGTATGCTTGATAAAGTCCTTGTGGTCCACCATGTATTTCTGGATTAGACTGTACTAACTGCAATTCACTTTGAGCCAATGCAATTCTTTGCGACATAGAGAATATATTAGGATCACTGGCTGGTAAAACATCTACACGTTGATCAAAGTCTTGTGCTTTAATTTCTGGGCCTACCTCCATAGACGGAGCGTAAGGATAAGGCTGCAAGCCCTCACCAAATATCTTGGCTAGTAATTTAAATTCTATCTTTTGCGAATAATGCAATCTCTTATGGATTGCAGACATAACTTTTGTACCACGCTCCATAATCGCCATTGTTGTGCCAACAGGTGTTTCACCACCCATCTCACCTATTTTTAAATCAGCCATAGAAGCGAACCTACGTCCAGCATCGACCAAAGTACCTAAGAGATTGTAAAGAGTACCTGATGGCTCTTTAAACGGCAGTGGCATAAGGGAACCACGCAAGTCTCCACCTACTACATCAATGTCTCTAAACTCTCCTGGTTGCAGTGGGTCGTCATCGTTTCTAATACGAGCGCCACGCGCTTTAAATCCTGCTGGTAAGTTAGCCAATGTGCCAGCGTCAATAAGCTGACGTAAAATAGAAGTAGAAGCTTGAGCTAGGCCACCAATCATATGTGTTAAGCCAAGGCCATAAAAACCAAGACCAGGCAAAAACTTATAATGAACAAAATATTGTTTCTGACGCTTCATAGGTTCTATTTCATCATAGTTGCGTCTAATGCTTAATATCTCATTGTTATCTTCAAGAATAGTTACAATGTAAGGGAGTTTTAATCCTGTTTGCTCTTGATCCATACCAACATCTTCAAAACCCTCTAGGTCCAAAGATGTATGTATTTCGTATAAAACTAAATCACGAGATGCGTTAGAAGGATGTACGCCCTGAATGTCATCAATTGACTCAGTAACTTCATTTGAATCTGACTCACCATAACCATCTTCAGGAATATCAATGTCACTATAAAACCCAGCTAACTGTAGCTTTCTAACTTCGTTTGAATCCATAGATATTCTATGCGTAATGCGTGGAGAAGACGCTAAGTCTGTCGCTCCATAAGGAACAATAAGATCTTCAGCGTGAATAAACTTACTTACGGCACGCTGCTTTAAAGGATCAAAATAAACTTTCTTAAATGTAGACCCAATTACAGGAAGATAAAAAAGCATTTGATCTAACTCAGGATCATACTCTTCCATCTCATAAGTAATCATATAATTCATATAATCTTTAACACGCTCTGCTTGCTTAACAAGCATTTCGTTCTGCGCTCCAATAACTTGCGCTCGAACAGGCCCAGAAGCTGGAAGTAGCTCACGATAAGCTTGCGCTTGGAATTGCGTAACTGATTCAGCCAATAGCGGGTGTATTACCCCAGAAGCACCCTCAAAAGGTTCTGTTCTGTCTTCTGTTTGCATTCCTAAAAACTCAAGACCCTTTTTATAAGTGTCTTCCCAGTCTTCTCTTGAAGACAAGTCGTCTAAAATAGATCCAACAAGATCTGACGATAGCCGTCCAAGAGCGTCTTCTTCCATAACTTCTGCTAAATTACCATCAAAAGGAATTTGCGGAGGAGTATCTTCTGAAGATTCATACTCGCCAATAACGGCGCTGCCGTCATTAAATTCAAAAACACCTGGGTCAGCAGGTATTTCGGTCACCTCAACAGGAACTTGTTGGTTTGGTACTACAGGTATTTCAGGTATACCACCTGGACCCATATCATCTTCAATAGCCATTTAAATCTCCTATATAGGTGTTGAGGTGAAATTGCATCCGCCAACTATGACTGTAGGGAGGTAACCACTCATAGTTATCTTACTCCACCCCAACCTCGAAACTTGAAACATTAAAAATCCTTTTCAAGTATTATTTTACGCCAGAAAATCTGGTTCCACGCAAAGCAGCGCCACCACCACGAGCATTACCCGCACCAGTGCCACCTTCAATTGGAGCCTTTTTCATTTTCTCATAAGATTGAGTCATAACACCCATTTTATTTTGGCTATTGCCATCTGTAGGCGTCTTAGGTGTTTTAACCATACCGCTATCTTCTTTCATTACTTTACTCCTTTAAAATTACCACCACGACCAGCCATAACACAACCGCCGCCTTTATACTTTTTAACTTTGCCCTTTTTAACCTTACCGCCATACATCATGCCTTGAGGTCTAGCTCTTGGCCTAATAGATTTTGTAACGCCCCTGCCTAATGCCATGTTTATAGCGTCCATATCAAGATCAGACATTTTTGCACCAGAGTCTAGTGCTTCCATTGCAGAAACTCTATTGCCACGGGCAACAGCTTCACCCTCTGCTAACTCTTGTAAAAGTCGCATAATCAATTTGCTATCGGCTGCTCCTTCATTTCGACCCATCATTCTGCTAACTCTTTCTCTATCAGCGTCTGATATAGTTTTTCCAGTTTCGCCTATAAGTTTTTGAATCATTTTGTTTTGTGCAACTCCAGCAGGTTCACCCCCACCACGCATACCAACAGCAGCTCGTTTAGCAGCAGCTATACCCGCTTTTGTATATGGAAACTTCTTTCCTCCAACATTTGGCATCTTACTCTCCTTTAATAATACTCTCTACGCTTGTTATAAGCATACTCATCGTCATCATCATAATCGGTGGGTGTTGTAATAAAACCACCTTGTCTAAATCTTAGTATAGCCTGTGTCATCGAATCTGCCAAGTCATCATGTTCACCATTGGGAAAAGAAGCACATTCTTCCATAACTTCATCAGCAAAATTCGTATCAGGACACCAAACCATTCCACTTTCAAACACAGGAGCGCAAGAATGCATCCTCGTAAACTTGTCTGCACCACGGCTCGGAGTAAAAGGCGTTACAGGAATACCAATCCGGCGCAACTCTTGCGTCAACGGCATACCAGACCCCTTCTGCTCTATCAAAACCATATCAGGCTCGTACAACTTGTAAAGCTCATTTGCTTCATGCTTGAGTTGTGGGAACTCCCAACGCCCTTTAACAGCGTCTAAAAGCATAATATGGTCTTCATTTGTATCATCTTCAGTAAAAATACCCCAAGTTGTAACAGCAGAGTAATCAGCTCTGTCACTCTTACTAAATGCCGTATCGTAACTTTGAATAATGTAGCTACAAGGGGGCGGGTCTTCCTTATTCCACTGCTGCCACCACTCTCTTTTAATGATTGCACCCTCTTCAGCAGTGGGATTTTGCATATATTGAGCATTCCATTTAGCAACAGGAATAGAGGCTTTTACGCTCTCTAACTCCTCTAAAGACCAGTATTCAGGCCATAAAGAGGTTCCAGAGGGCATAATTGCAGGAAATTCCACTATATCCCACTTATCTGCACCTTTTTCGCTCTGTCTTTGCAAAACTTTTGCCGTTAAGTCCCTAATAGACCACCTTGTCATCACAATAATAATCGAACCACCTGGCTGTAAACGCTGTCTTGGGCCAGAAGTGTACCATTCATAGATATTATCTAGCGCAGTAGCGCTTAAAGCGTCTTGCTCAGACACTGGATCGTCAATAATAGCCAAATCAGCACCACGGCCAGCCAAAGCACCGCCCACACCAACCGCGTAATACTCCCCACCGCCGTTAGTACTCCAACGACCAGAGGCTTTTGCGTCTGATGCAAGCTTAACATCAGGAAAAATGTCCCTAAAATCCTCACTATCAATCAAATTCTTTACTTTTCGACCAAAACCAACAGCTAATTCAGCCGTGTGGGTCGCTTGAATGATTTTTTTAGTAGGATCTCGGCCCATAAGCCACGTTGGGAACAAATAAGAGGCAAATTCGCTCTTAGTATGACGTGGCGGCATATTAATAATAAGCCTTTTTATCTTACCATCTGCCACAGCTTGGAGTTTCTCAGCATAAACCTTGTGATGACGCCCCTCAATGAACTGAGGCCAAACATGATTTACAAAAGACATGAAATCTTTTTGTTTTTCAGCCCTATCGTCCAACGTCGTTAGGCGTTCTAACATAGGAGCTACTGTAGCAAGTTCCTCATCCGTTAAAAAATCTGTAAACTTGCTAATTTCATTCATGACATCGAGCTTAGTAACCTACTAATCGCACCATCTAAGTTAGATCCTGAAGTCGCACCGCCCATATTAAACTGTTTTGGCGTTCTTAAAACAGGACTTACAACTGGTGCGGGCTGTGGATCTGGCTCTACTGGTGTCGTTACAGGAGGTGTTATCGGTCTAATAATTGGTGTCATCTCAGAAGAACCGCCACCTCCGCCAACAACATCAATAGGAACACAAGTGCCAGTTTCTGGATCTAACTCAAAACCAGGCTGACAAGGATTGTATTCTACGTTAATACCGCCAGGAGCGCCTTGACCCCCTATATCTTCTTGGTAGCTTTCAATATCTCCTGATATATTTTCTCCATTACCGTCAAAATAACCGTTATTACTCTGCATATTTCCAGAATAACTCACAGTCTCACCATCAGCGTTAACACCTTGGGAACCTACAAAGTTACCATCTTTATCGTAAACAGGGTTAAATTGAACAGCGCCAGTGCCAAAAAGACCTGTAGAACCGCCTATACCAGTGCCAAATATACCAGAACCGCTACTTTGATTTAAAACTTCAGTAATAGCTTTTTGCTTTCTTTTAGGTGAAGTTCCTAATAAACTACCAAATGGCAATAAGCTAAGAGGATTAAAGCCAGCATCATCAATTTCTTTTTGAACAGCAATACGATCATCTACAAGATCCATAACTTTTTCAAAAGGTAAATTAAGTTTTTGAGTTTCTGCCTCTTTAGGAAGATTATTTGGATCTACGGTACCAAGAACGCCACCTAAATTATCCATACTTAAATCAATACTAGATAAAGGATCTGGAGTAGTTGTTGGAGTGCTCATATCACCACCCGCACCAAAATCAAAACCAAGATCAGGCACATTAGCAGATGCTCCCGTAACAGGATTTCCAACGGTTGCATTAAACCCGTCATTATTATCAATAGCAGCTCCCATACCTGCGTCTAGGTCAATAATAGAAGACAACTGAGGAGATGCAGGAGTAACAGGAGGACCTTGTGGATTTAAAGTATCTGCAAATTGTGCAGCAGAAAATGATGTATCAAGTCCAGTGTTAGGTAAACCATACACATCAGCAGCTTGTATGTTTGCTATTTCATTTACATTAGGAGCCTCAGTTACAGCATTTTGCATCGCTTGAGAAATTTGAGGTATATTAGATGCCCCTGATGGATCTTGAATCCCAGTTGGTGTTTGTGCGTCTAAAGCTCCATAATTAGCAATTGTAGACCCAGTATCAAAATCAGTAGCAGAATCTATCTCTTCAAATGGCATCATTTCAGGCGTTACAAGACCACCATACAAAGCAGAAACATCAGGTATAGGAATCCCTGTACTTGGAAGAGTAGATGTAAACCTTGGATCATTTAATTGACTCATAAAAGCATCATCTAAACTTGTAGAACCTACTTCCTTATCATCAGCAAGCGTCGAAGCTGTATTAAAATCAACAACATCTTTATAAGGATCAAACGCTTCTGTCGCTAATGCAACAGCATTTTGAGCATCAACATTGGAAACAGGCGCATTCGGGCCAATAATGTCGGGTACCTGAGAACTTATAGATTCAAAAGCAACTTGATCCGCTAGTTTATCTGGATCCGTCTCAAAAGCATCAAAATAGCTATTGTCTACAGCTGCTTCAGATAACGCATCAATAAAGCCAGGATCTATTTCACCAGGACCTACACCGCCTATATCGCCTAAACCATAACCTTCACCACCACCAGGAGCCTCGCCAGGTGAACCAAAACCACCAAATCCATAACCACCGCCACGGAAAGCAGGAACACCCATAGGTCCAGGTTCGCCAGTGCCGCCAGATGCACGAAGCATCATCTCTTCACCAGGATTAATATACGCTAACCTATGCGGCTCTCTGCCAATCATCGTACTGCGCGGAACAGCGCCCCCGCCCATCATCGCTAAAGGCGGCATCGAAGGCGCACCACCGCCAATACCACCAGACATAGGAGGCGGAGCAGTGGGTGTCGGTGGAAAAGATGTGTTCATAGATTGTAAATACTGACTGAAAGTCTTGCGACCACCAGCATCACCGCCAAAAGATTGACCTCCATTTTGAGATGGATTGATTGTTGGAGGTGCCATTGGCGCCGCCATTGGAGGTGTCGGAGGAGGTGGGGGAGGCATTCCCATACCCATCGGAGGCATAGGCGAGGGACCCATGTTTGGTTGAGGGCCGCCAAGTGTTGGGGGAGGGGGACTCATCGGTCCCATTGGGGGTAATGCCATGCAAAATCTCCGTTATGTAAAATATTTAAAACATTCTTAACAAAATATTAAAATTTAATCAACACATTCTAATAAACCATTTTTCATCATGCTATTCGCATACGTCTTTCTTGTGCAATAATAATAATTCTTGCCGTTCCACTCGCACATCTCCATCGCAGATCTACGCATAAAAGCACGCTCATCGTCCATGCCAGCTATCTTATGACGCGACTGCATCACAGGAACAACCTCCTCTGGACCTTGAGCCTCAAACTCAAAAGAGGTTCCATAATTTACACGGTATGTAGGCATTCGTTTTCCTTTTTTAAGACAAACTGGAATAATAAATAACACCTGTCAAGGTGCTTGATGCTGAGAGAAACATTTTTTGTGGTAATTGTTGGTGTGAAACAGAGTGTAAACCCCATCTGCCCGATTGCCTGACATATGGGGGGTAGCGTATGCATCCATGCCCGATCCCGACCGATCCAGATAAAATGATAGGGTACCTCACCAGAACAATTGTGCGGGTCACTGAGTGGGATAACGTGGGACTAATGTATGGATATACACAACCAGCAAAAAGCAGCTGTACGGCAAATAAAAAAAAGCCCGCCGTTAAGCGAGCTTTTCTGGTGTATGTTCGGCTTTCCAGATTATGATCTGGAAAGCTCGGTTATTCTATTTTGCCACCATTCAAAAAGATCATCTTGCAAGCCAGCCCAAACACTTTCTAAACCAATTCGATTTGCTGGCATCAAGCGCGCGCCAGTGGATTGTGTTTGATACTCGCTCAGTATTTCATAGCGCGCCAAGTCTTGGCCGTCGCCGTATGAATTGCCATTCGCTTGCATGGTGTGAGTGACCACCGCGCCGTCTGATAGTCGCGCCCTTATCTCGGATATTCTAGCGCGGATATTAATTGCTGTTGTTCCAGTCGCGTTCATTAGGTCGTGAACATCGCAACCACCATTTGAGCGACACATTGAATAAATCAAACCAATCCTAGATCCAGATCTGAACACTTGTTCTGGTGTTGAAATTGTCTCAGAACTTTGACCATTTTCAATTCGGTTTTCAATAGTGTGTTGAACAAGGTTAATTAGGAACAAAACCCAATTGATGATTTTGTCAGCTTCAATTGTACCGCTCGCTTGTCTAAATTCAATTGTTCCATTTCTCCAATGGTTAAGATTGATTACTGAAAACTTGCCAACGGTCGCATCTCGCAATTGCTCAATTGTTCTTGCGCTATTCAGTCTGTCTAAATGCATTGTAGAACAATAACGATTGTTTGTTCTTGACCTTGGAAACATTGAATTGATAGTGGATTGAGACTTTGCATATCTAATCATAATATCTTTAACCGCTACCGCGTCCATTGGATCACCATAGTATTCTGAACCATTAATGAAGCGACCAGTCGCTTCAGTATGTTGAATACTTGATGCGGATAAATTGGTTGGGTTGGCGTGCAATGTCTGAGCGTTTGAGATGTGAACGTGCAAACCACACTGTCGGTTAATTCGACAACCTATATCTTCAAGAACGCGACAAACTTTTTTGATGTAGTCAAAAGCAAAATCGCATGGCGCCAATGGTGGTAATACAATTTCGCAATCAACGTTTGGCGTGCCATCGGGTTTAACGATGCAACCCTTGATGCCATTGTCTATCAACGCACGATTTACTAGCTCTTTATTTCTACCGTATGTTTCAACTTCTAATCCAAATGTTAACATTGTTTCTTTCCTTTGTTTGTTTGTGGTACCACATAAATATCAACATATATGGGAATTGCAAGAACTTTATGGGATTTATTATAATACGAACAATTGTTCGGGTTTTGATCAAACTCAAAAAATCGGTTTTTTTAATTATAAGGAACGCGTGATATGTGTGTATATGTATGTATATATGTGTATATATAAAAAGGGTCGGACTAATTAAAGCCCGACCCCGATCCGATCCCGATCCCGATCCCGATCACATTGACTCAACCCGAACATCTCTGAAGTGACGGGAACGATAATAACTACCACCAGCGTCATCCGATGCCTGAGCAAGCGCCCCATCATCAAGACCGAAGTCCTTGTATCCTTCTTCAATCATTCTGTAATAGTTATGATTAGGCTTGGAAATTTGTGTCTTGTCTTGCATCATGTACGTAAGCCAGCCGTGATTAATCTTGCGCCGTGTGTACAGGTGAGGATATCCCTCTAATCTGTCCAAGGCTTGCAAGCATTTTCCCGTGATAGACCAGAGAACAACGGGAACAATTCCCCCATCTTCTGGCACAATGTCGGCAACGCCTCTAAACACAAGGCGGTAATTGGGCAGATAAAATCCGCCCATTGGTTTGGCTAAGGGGCAACGTGCCTCCATCGCCCTTTTGTTTGTATTCATGCCGTAAGCCATGTAAAGATATCTGGTTTCTAAAAAGCTCATGCTACCAACTCCCGCGCATCTTCAATAAGTTTATCGTTGAGCGCTTCAATATTATTTCGGCCAATCTTCTCCAAAACAATGCAACGCGCATAACTTGGGGAACAATCGCCATCATGGGCAATGTACTTGGCAAACTCAGCAATTACGAACGAACGCAAACGACCTTTGTTGTTTAGGTTCTCCTTAATATAGGATTGATTGCGTTTATAATGTTGTTCGCCTAGATATGACCCATCAAGCCAACATCTAAAAAATCTTCTTGTTGGGCTGTTGTCGTCAGTAATAATAGTATCTTCTAAGTCTCTTTGAATTTGTTCTTTCTTTGTCATTGTAATGACTCCTTTTCTTGTGGTATTCCCACCCTATCCCACACCTTTATAATTGTCAACATAAAAAAATACCCCACGCTAAAAAAAATTAACGCGGGGTTGAGGTATCCAGAACGGGCGCGAACTGGCAATGAAAAACTACCTGGCTTTTATCATATGCTGCTCCTGGCTGCAAGCAATAACACGAACAATTGTTCGGGTTTTAACCTGGAAGCCGGGGCTGCAGTAACCACAGGTGCACAAAACACAGCAGTAGGCGCCGGCTGCCTGGGTAACCAGGAGCCCAGCAGCTGTAAACCCGAACAATTGTTCCCGATTCGGCCCGGTTCCCGCAGCAACCGCCTGGGTAAAAAAACTACAGCTGCAGAAAACACAGCAGTCGGCCAGGTAACCGGGGTAATCCCGAACAATTGTTCCGAGGCTGTCCCGGTTGTGCCTGGGAAATAACCTACAGCGGTGTTTTGTTTACCTGTGGTTATAATATATAGGCTATATATAGGGGGTTATCCCGATCCGAGTCCCGATTCAGCCCGGTTGCAGCCCCGATCCCGAACAAATGTTCGGGTTGCCCGCTGCTTAAAAATAGCGCCTGGTCCGGTGCAGCTAACCCGAACAATTCATCGGGTTGTACCCGCTGCTGGAGCCCCGATCCCAGGCAAAAACCCGGTTTTCCCCCGAAAACCCGAACAAATCGGGGCCTCCAGGGGGTCGTCTGGCCCACCCCCGATTGTTTTCCCGAACAATTCTCTACTCTGGATTACAATTCGTTATAGGGATTATCTCGTGATCTATGGTATTTTCTGAATTTTCTTTAGGCGTGACATCGACCATGCGTGTTTTAGCACGATCCATAAACTCTTGTAGTTTAAGGGCTATGTCTTCTCGGCTCATAGCGTCCAAATTTTCGTGCGTGACGTGGCTTCTATTGACCATGAGACCCGTGACCTTCAAACGAAGCTCTTCTGCCTTTATAGCGGCTGAGTAGTTGCCAGCACTCCAAGCTTCATCTCGAAGTCTCTGCATATCCCGAACCGACTTGGTTACTGTGACACCGAACTTACTTTCCAGTTCCATTCGCATCTCTTCCATCCGCTCTTTTATTCTCGGATTGTTGAGAAGCTGGACGGCTGACACATTTGCGTTCTTGTACCCAGCAGCTCTTGCTGAGGCAGTTTGTGTTAAATCTTTGTGTAGGTAATTATCCAAGAACTTTTGTTGCTGTGGTGATAACCTTGGCTCACCTTTTCTTGACTCACCGACTTTAGACATTTGAAACCCCGATTATGTTACGCCCCGATTATCGTTGTTATTGGCTACGAGGTCAAGCCTAACTATTCCCACACCTGACCGATAACAACGTTACTTTAATTTACGGTAAGGGGGGTAAGGTATATACCCCCCCCTATAAGGGGGGTAACGCAATTAACGTAAAATAAGTGTTTGATTTTATTACATATTCTACGTTAAATGGCACTTTTAACGTAATTAACGTAAACGGCTAAACCATTGATTTAATTCAATATTCTACGTTACGTTAATTACGTTAAGTTTTAACGTGGTTTTTTTTAACGTAAAATATCGTTTAAAAACAATGACTTAATTTTTAGCCAAAAAAGGCTTTACTTCTTGGAAGGTGTGGGATAAATTAGGCATTACCACAACAAGAAAGACGATCATGTACTGTAAATTCTGTTTAACAGATACGGCTAAGAAAACAGGTAGCTGGGTTCGAGGGAAGAATACTCGACACTACTACCTTTGTGATCTTTGCGGTGAACGTTGGACAAGTGATCAATCCCCTGAAGAGTTAGATTTTGTTCCTTGGGATAGTTTTACTTGGGAGTGGGATATTAATGAACCACATGAGGGAGAAGAATAATGATTTGGTCTGATAACTTGAAAGTTTTTCTAATCCAAATGTTTGGTCATGAAATAAAAACTAAATCAAATTTTCAGAGGGTAAGACATCAAGCTTGGTTGCCTTGCGAACCCAATGAAGAACCACCATTTTGAAGGAGAGAAATAATGCCTAATTGGGTAACAAATGAAGTGACGTTTACTTTTGACATGAGCCATCAGAAACGTAAGTTTTTGGATTTTGTAAAGTCCGATGATAATCCATTTGACTTTAATAAAATCATTCCGATGCCAAAAATCTTTAATGACATTTGCCAATCAAAATCTGGTGGCAATGGACTTAAATGGCATTATCAAGATTCAACCAAGCCAAATGGTGTTGGAGAGCGCCTTACTGAATTAGAGGTAAGTCGTTTAAAGAAAGAGCATGGCACTCTTGGTTCTTATGATTGGTGTTGTGAGAATTGGGGAACCAAGTGGAATAGCGTTCATCACGTTGAGACAGATAACGATGATTATGACGATGAATTATACGTTTGGTTTGGTTTTAACACCGCATGGTCACCCCCGACACCGATTGCCCATTTTCTGAGGCACAAGTTTGAGGGCATCAAGTTTCGTTGGTTTTACCGCGATGAGAGCGATATGTTTTGCGGTTACTTAGATGATGATATTGGAGGATTTTGATATGAAATTAGAATTAAAAAGCATTAAACACGCTCAGTGGAAGTCTGAGGAAACTCAATGTTATGACGCTAAACTTTATGTTGACGGCAAGCCATTTGCGCTTGTCGGCAATCATGGTCAAGGCGGTGCTGACACTGAATATCAAGACCCTAGATTTAAGGGCGATTATTTAGCAAAGCGCAATGCGGTAGAGCAATATTGCCGTGAAGCATATAAGTTCAAAGGTTATAAAGGCGTTTGGATTAACGGTAGTATGGAACACGCTTGCCATGTTTTGTTGGAAGATCATTTAGAGATCAAGCATTATAAGCCGTTTTTAAAACAGATTTGCGGAATTACCAACGGTAGAATGTGGAGTTATGGCAAGAACTTAAAACCGACCAAAGAGAACATGGACAGACTTAGAGAGAATGGCGAAGTGTTCTTGAATGAGTTGCCAGAAGACGAGGCGATTGCAAAAATTAAAGCAACCGCATACGTTAGGAAGGGAGAGGCCACATGATAGTTGAATACACATTAGATGATTTCGATAAGTTGTATCATACAAGTTGTGAAAGCTTTTATGAGAGCCAATGGAATAGATTTGAAAGAAATAACTCTAGCTATGAGAAAATAGAGTTAGATCCCGATAAGAAATACATCATGTATTGGTTGTCTCAGCACGAAAAATTAACCGCGCTTTTGACGATGAAAGTTCTGAGTGCAAAGGGTTTTGAGGCTCATATGTTGTGGGATATGTACAGTAGCCCCAACCCCGATTGGTGCATTATGACCGACTACAGGTCAAAGAGTTGGCGCCTTCAAGATGAGATGAATGATGCTTAGACACGTTGATCTTTGTTCGGGTATTGGTGGCTTTAGCCTTGGTTTTGAGTGGGCTGAGTTGTCTACCCCGATTTTATTTTGCGACACCGAGGAGTGGTGTCGTAAGATACTCGCAAAGAATTTTCCAAATGTACCCATAGCTACAGATGTAAAGGAGTTAGCACATGACCCAGAAAGACTTGTTCCCGACTGTGACATCCTCACGGCGGGATACCCATGCCAACCCTTCTCCGTCGCGGGAAAGCAAAAAGGCACAGAAGATGACCGCCACATCTGGCCGTACATCCTTAGAATTGTTGCACACAAAAGACCGACTTGGTGCGTTTTCGAAAACGTTCATGGTCACATCGCCTTGGGTCTCGACCAGGTGTTGCTTGACTTGGAAGCCGAAGGCTACGCCACAAGGACGTTTATTGTTCCAGCTTGCGGTGTCAACGCTCCCCACAGAAGAGACAGACTCTGGATTGTGGGCAACGCCCAACACGATGGATCATCTACCGCCAAGGTCGGAGGAGTCAACGAAGAAGATGCAAGAGGGGCATCGCAAGGGCAGATCCAGACCGAGCAACCTTCGAGAACAAGTGGACGAGAAGACGATGGATCTTTACGTCAAGAACTGGCCGACTCCAACGGCATCGGACGTGGAGGGGGGAACAGCGCAGGACGTGGAGTTGGAGAACGGAACGTTCAGTCGGAAGAACAAGGACGGAGTTCGGTGGGGCGTGAAACTGAGAGACGCAGTGAATCATACAGAGAAGATGTGGCCGACACCCAGAGCGAACAAAGTACACCCGATGATAACGGAGGAGAACAGGGAGAAGTTAGCGAACCGCAACAAGTCCAACCTAGAGGAAGTGATAGCTGGGGAGGTAGGGGATGCAACTGGGAAACTGAACCCGACGTGGGTAGAGTGGCTCATGGGATACCCAGAAGGGTGGACAGACTTAAAGGACTAGGCAACGCGATTGTGCCACAGATAGCAATGAATATAGGATTAGCAATAAAGGAGGAAGACAATGAAAATAAAATCTAAATACCCCCAGAAG
>Ga0208434_1000271_pt1 | contig 27367 bp, 25 predicted proteins | sample 13_taG_FD_184086 | JGI IMG/M metagenome (GOLD analysis project Ga0208434, IMG submission 184086) | Marine viral communities from the Subarctic Pacific Ocean - 13_ETSP_OMZ_AT15268 metaG (SPAdes) (version 2) | ecosystem: Environmental > Aquatic > Marine > Oceanic | place: Pacific Ocean | collected... | reverse complement strand
GACCAGACAGACTTACGTGTGTCACGCCATGCCTCTAGCAAACTTCTCATCTCTATAATATCTCTGGCAGCATCATCGTCAAGTAGCCCAATAGAACGTAGTGCCTCTTTAGCACCACGTCTAGCTGCGTTGTCTAGCATTGTCTCTACCTCTTCTGGTGTCAATTTAATATCACTCATATTGTTATGCTATTGCGTAGAAGATGTAATCACCAGTAGTGAAGAAATTACCAGTAATCGTAAAACCTGAACTTAATGGATCAATTGCATCAGACGCACCATAACTATCTTCAGCATCATTTTTATCTAAAAGTAAATAGGGGTCATTCCCTGCTACAATTCCTCTAGTTGAATCAAACACAACCCAATTTCCTGTATCATTATAGCGTTTTAAAAGTATAAATCTTGCACCACTACTAAAGCCACAATCTACGTTAGTTGTAGAGCCGTTTGTGTGGCTGACGCTTCCCACCTTCGATACACCTGCTACGGTAGCGAAAAGGTAAGCTACATGACTTTCATTTGCTTGATTTACCCTATTAGAATTACCCACAGTAAATACTGAAGATGTAGGCGTTGTATTATTAAAGTAAGCACTATCGTTGGCACTTGCACCAGAAGTACCGTCTAGATCAAGTTTCTTTTGAGCGCCAATTGTTTTACTATATACTGCCCAAGAAGCTGTTCTATCTCTATTTTTTATCCAAATCATCTCAGGTACTACACCAAGATTATGAGTTATGTTTTGAGATGTATAGTAGTTGTTATTACCTGTGTAAGCAACCACATCAAAATACCCAGGTGCTCTCCTCCACATCCAACTTTGACGACTAGTACTTATTGTTGTTGAGCCAGAATACCAACCAGTTTGATGATCAAAAGTGCCATCATTGTTTGCTCCCTCAACATCATGTGTATCAGTCGTTATAAAGGTTTTTCCTAAAAGTCTAGTTCCAACAACAAAGTTACCAGTATTAGCTACTCTTCTTTGCCAAGCAAAATCAACAGGAAAACCTGCGGTATATTGATCTCCAGTAACAGTGTTATTGTTATCACTATGCGATGTGTCCATAGCAAAAACTTTAGTCGCATCATCTGGTACAGCCAGTGGACCTCTGCGTATTGCCATGTAGATAAATGTGTTACCGTTTTTGTTTGATGTATCTTCATTAGCCAAATCAAAACCTGTTGCAGTGAAGTTCATAGGTATACCACCACCTTCACTTGTATTTGAGTTTGGAAATAAATATTTATCATCGGCAGCGGAGCTACTTGTAACAACGCCCCTCATGCTATCAAGTATTACCCAGTTACTAGAGGAGCTTGCACTTTTTAAAAATATAAATTGAGGTTCAAAACCTAATGAAATAGATTGAGTGCTACCATTACCAGTGTAACTCCCACACTTAATAATATCAGCATCACCATCAGGGCCGAACTCACCGTCACCGTTGTTATGTGCGAATAGGTAGGCTACGAAGGTTGCTCCATTAATATTAGTGTAAGTACCATATCCATCTATGTATTCGGGTCTAAAGTCAGTTGCAGTAAAACCACTCGACAAACCACTAGTCTTTGTACCTATATAGCCAGTGCTGTCAAAACCAAAAGTGCTACTAGATTGCCTATAACCTCTATCTCCATCAGAGTACAAAGGACTCATAAGCCAAGGGCCATCGGCATCTGTTCTTTTCATCACAATATGCCCAGGTACTGCGCCTAAATTATGATTTACTCGTTGTGAACCACTTCCGTTTGAAGTCCACGTTACAACATCAAAAAACTTAGGGGCTTTGCGAAAACTCCAAGAGACGTAGTCATATGTGCTATCGTTCATATCATTACTAGCATCGTTGTTAAGAGCAAATCCTGTTGAGCTAGTAGTAAAAACATTAGACCCATTAAAAGTTTGTATGCCGCTAGTAAGATTAGTGCGTAGCTTTTTGCCACCTGTTGCACCACTTTCGCTGTCAAATAAAGAATGATTAGATGAAGTTGACCTATTTTTAATCCAAACCAAACCACCCTCGCCACTAAGGTCAATGTTGTTGGTGATCGTTTGTGTAGAGTTATTTCCCTTATACAAAAACGTGCTGAACACATCGTCTACATCAAGACCTGCACCACCTGCACCTGCAGTAGCTCTTTGCATCATTCTTGCAATGTTACTCATTCGTTATTATCCTGCTGCGTCAATTGCTAGAGCACCGTACCAGTTAGTGCCACCGTCTACTGTAATAAATACAAGCACGTCAGTCTCACCTGATGCAGGAGCATCTGGGGCTGTACCACCTGCAAAGTCTACAGTGTTTGGATATGTTATACTGTGTGATCCACCCGATGTAAGTTTAAGTGTAAAGCCGTAAGCTGTACCTGAAGCAGGTGGGTTACTAAATGTAAAGGTAGTATTACCTGATGTAGTTAAAGCAAATACGTTTCCGTTATTACAGTTTACTGTAGGTGATGTTCCTGATAGGGATACATATGTTTCAGCATAAGACTGTGCACGAGTCTTACCAGTACTGTCTGTAACAACTCTAGGATTACCATCCCCATCCGACAGCACGATGTTGTTGCTTGAGGTGCGGATGTCTAGGCCATTTTCGTTGCCGTCATAGCTACCTACGATTACGTTCTTAGAGCCTGATGTCATTGCACCACCTGCATTATGGCCTAATCCTGTATTATGAGTTCCTGTTACATCGCTAAGAGTACCGTAACCAAATGCTGTATTATTATTTCCACAGTTACCATTACCCAAAGCTGACCTGCCAACAGCGGTACACTGAGTTGCATCATCAATACCATCACCTGTTAATGCACCGATAAAAGTGTTATCTGTTCCTGTTGTGACTGATAGTCCTGCATTGTAGCCTACTGCCACATTATAATTATCTACATCAGCATTTTGTGCATTTAAAGCACTGTAGCCAATTGCTACATTTTTACGGCCTGTATCTTCTGTACTTAAAGCAGCATGACCCATAACTACATTTTCACTACCTGTGGTCAAAGCATCACCTGCAAGCGCCCCCACGAGGTTGTTAAGTGTGCCTGTTGTGATTGCTTTACCTGCTGAGTGTCCCACTGCAACATTAAAAGTATTACCTGCTGAAGAAGGATTTTGGTTCAATAATGCATCAGTACCAACTGCTGTAGCTTTGTCACCATTTGTATTTGTTGAAAGAGAACTATGACCAATAGCAACGTTCTGAGCCCCTATAGTTGTAGCACCTGCTGCATCTTTACCCACTGCAACATTTTTGTTAGCACCAGTCATAGCATCACCTGCTGCTGCACCGATAAGGGTATTCTCTGTGCCTGTAGTCATTCTTCTACCTGCAATGTGACCAACGGCTGTATTGTTACCAGTTGCCCCTGCATTTAAATCTTCTAATGCTTGATGACCTACTGCTGTATTTTGACCATGACCATCTTCGGCTCTTAATGCTTGAAAACCTACTGCTACATTCTCGGCCCCTGTTATGACATTCAGTCCTGCTTCTGCACCAAAAAAGGTGTTACTTGTACCTGTTGTGACGGAATTACCTGCGGTATAACCAACGGCTGTATTGTTACTATCGGTGGCGGTGGTGAAGTTTTGTGCTCCTAAAGCACCTCTACCTACGGCTGTACTCCTAGAACCTAAAGTATCTGACCCTAAAGCATTACGTCCTACAGCTACATTATTATCCGCATCAGTTAGAGCATCTCCTGCACCACCACCAATTAAGGTGTTATCTATGCCTGTTGTGACTGCTGTTCCTGCATTATGGCCTATAGCTATGTTATAATCACCACCAGATTGCAGACTGTCTAACGCAGTATCACCCAACGCCACGTTGCCTGTACCAGTAGGATAATTACCGTCTAGCTTTATTGTGCCGCCATCAACAGCTAAAGTATTAATAGTGGCTGTACCTGTAAGTGTTGCATTTCTAACACTTGCTATATCTTTGTTTGCATCTACGACTAGAGCCTTAGATGCTGTAACAGTACCTGCTGTAACACCGTCCAATACATCAAGCTCAGTGTCTGAGACACCTGTTGAAATATAGTCAGCTAAATCTCTTGCTCTAGTCATTAGTTAAAGTCCTTTCAAGTTAAACTGCTATGCAGCCTCTTTTTCCTCTTCTGCTAGTTTAGCAGTTAGCATATTTACAAACGCATCTCTGCCCACACGTAACTGATCCATATTGAACTGTGCTGTGTTGAGCTTTCTTTCTAAGTCAGCAATATGGTTGACCATTGTTTGCTGTTCTGGAGCCATATCCTCAATGATATACTCTTTGTCGTTTATAGTGATTGGGGTCTTTTTATCTTTTCCCATTGTACCATTCTCCTTTGTGTTATGGTTTTGTAGGCCAGTCATCTTCTTCTAGGTTAGGCCAGTTTTTGTGATCAGGTAGATCACGTAATGCTTGTCTGTATGTCTTCATACTATCTGACATAGTTACATCAGACAAGGCATAAAAGTCTGTATCTGCAAGTTTGGTGTCTCTAGTTGATCTGTTTGATGCAGCAACATTAGTGTCTAGTGTAGATTGATAAGCTGCTTCATGTTCTGCTTTAGTAGTCTTCTTACCATCTTCGTCAGTTGTATCAGCAAACATGTCTTTAGCTACGTACTTCTCAACCCAGTTGCCTTTGCTGTCTTGCTCTACACCATCACGCACACTTGTTTGATATGCAGTGGTTGTAGCAGCAGGAGATGCCAGTACTGGATCAATATTCATTGCGTCACAGACGTTGCTTGTCCAGACCCTTGGCAGAGACATATTAGGAAATGCTGCTCTCCATTGGCCTTGTGTTTTAACTTCACCTGTTTTTCTTTCACGATATTCTGACATTAGTTGATTCTCCTTTCGTCAGTTGATTTGTTATGCGATTGCGTAGAAGATAAAGTCATCACCGCTACCATTAAACGGACTATCTCCAGGCAGATTAAATCCAGATGAATGTGGAGCAATATAGTCTGCGCTGTTATCTGACTCTGTAAACTGTGCGTCAGTGCTATTTAATTTAAGTATTTTATCAGTTTGACCAGAGCTTATTCCTCTAACGCTATCTGCAATATACCAACTGTCTGTTCCGTCATAACGTTTAACAAGGACAAACCTACTTCCTGATGAAAAACCACAATCTATATTTTGACTAGAGGCTGTTCCAGTATAGCTTCCCACCTTGGATACACCTGCTACGGTAGCGAAAAGGTAGGCTATATGAGCTAAATTATTCTCATTAGTATCGTTTGACGTGCCAAGTGTAAACACACTAGCTGTAGGCGTTGTGCTGTTCCATGCAGATGTAAGAGTAGCTGACGCAGCTGTTGCATTTAGTTTTAAAGCTTTAGTATTTCCTAGCGCAGAATGATACACTCTCCAATCGCTAGTATAAGGCCGCTGCTTTACCCACATCATCTCTGGTACTGCACCAAGGTTATGGCTTACAGTATGCCCTGCTGTTCCGTTTCCTTTGTAAGTAACCACATCAAAATAACCAGGTGCTCTTCTCCACATCCATGAAATATCATTAGTATCTGCGTTACTTGCTTCTCTGTACCCATTATTGTAATCAAAAATAAATTGACTTGATGAGCTTTCAGCATCATTCCCATCTGTTTTCAAAAATCTACCCGAAATAAGTCTTGCAGAATTAAACCACTGATGTACTGCATCTGTTCTTTTTCTTATAGCCATATCCACAACAAAGTTACTAGTATGTGCAGGATCTGTTGTAGAACCACCTGACCCTTTATCATCAATAGCAAAAACCTTAGTCGCATCAGTAGGTGCAGCTAGTGGGCCTCTGCGAATTGCCATGTAAATGAAAGTAGCATTAGAAGCATTTATTCTTGAGTTAGCATTTATGACGTTAAATCCATTAGCATCAAAATCAATATCGTTGTTTGCAGTCTCTGTATCACTAGTGTTTGGCTCCAGAAGATTTGTTGTCCCACCTGTCGCCACACCACGCATAGCATCAAAGATTTTCCAATCGCCAGTATCGGTGGTTGCCCTTTTAATCATAACCCACTGAGGTTCAAATCCAAGATTAATACTGAGGCCATTTCCAGAACCATTTCCAGTATAACTCCCACACTTAATAACATCTTGATTACCATCAAGGCCGAACCCACCGTCATTATTGTTGTGTGCGAATAGATAGGCTATGTAGGTTTGACCTTCTTCGTTTGTTTGGTTATATGCAATAGTAAAATAACTGTCATTTACAATTCTTACTGTGTTTGCATCAAGCCCGTTTTTTGCACTTGTATCATCTAAATATAAAACATCTCCTGTTGACATACTTCTATGAGCAACTTGCCAACGGTCACCATTTTGTGATACTTTTTTAACTATGATCATGCCTGGAGTGCTGCCCAAATTGTGAGAGATTTGCTTTGAGTGATTTGTTGTGCCGTCTCCATCTGACCAAGTTACAATATCAAAAAACTTAGGGGTTTTGCGAAATGTCCAAGAGGTGTAGTCTTCGGATGAAGAGTTTATTGACCAACCATTATCTGCTTCCAAAGTAAAACCTGTAGAGGTAAAATCGTTAAAACCACCATCTATAGTGTAATTTCCACCAGTAGCATCTGAACGTATCATCTTTGTGTTACCTCTTATGGTATCAATCAGCCGATGCCCTTCGTTGCCTGTTCTTTCTTTAATCCAAACCAGACCACCTTCGCCACTAAGATCAATGTTGTTGGTAATTGTTTGTGTAGAATTATTTCCACTCCATAGAAACGTGCTGAACACTTCATCCACATCAAGACCTGCACCTGCTGCAGCACCACTACCTAAAATTTGCATCATAATGCCTGACATTAACTTACATTCCCTGATAACACGCAGACAGTTCCGCTTATAAATAGTATCGTACAGACCCCTCTAGTTGCAAGCGTCACACTGTTTACGTCTCCGTCTGTTCCTGCAATATACGCAGTTGAAATAGATAGAGTAATAGTACGATCACCAGATGTATTGTTGAATATAGAAACCGCATCTCCTGCTGAAAAGGTACTGTTTGGAACGGTTATTGATCCACCCGATCCAATGCCTATGAAGTTTCCTACGTCACCAGTGGTCAACGTATAGCTAGATGTTTTGTCAGAACCAGACTTAGGAATAGCTCTTACATTACCGTCACCATCAGTTATTGTGCCTCCAAAGTAACCATCTTTCCATCTTGCAATAGGATCACCAAAGTCATCTGTGTTATCTGATCCTGCTCCTGTCGTTGTGCAAGGAACTACACGATTTGTATTAAAATCAAACCTTAAACCAGTGTTTGCTGATGCAATAAATACATCGTTTAATTCAATGCCAATACGCCCACGCAGTGTTGAGCCTTCGTATAAATGAATCATGTCACCTTCATCAGTAATTCTACTGACTGATAATGGCGTTGTATTTGCAGCATTAATCTCGACTCGACCTGTGCTTTCTATAGAAGTTCCTGCTGTTCCTACAGTGCTTGTGGTTTTTCCAACAATGAAATTACCGCTGCTGTCTATTCGCATACGTTCTGTAACGGTTGCTGTTGCCCCTGCTGTACCGCTTGGTGCGTTGGAAAATATTAATTGAGCACCACCAACACTTAAAATACCTGCTGTTGTGCTGCCCTCTCCATATTTATAATTTGATCCATCATAAAACAGATTTGAACGCATATCAAAAGTTGGGTTGTCAGTCCTACCTGCAAGACCACTACCTTTGTAAGCAACATCAAGTCCTTTATATGTGCCACCAAAGCCTGATATATCAGAGGTTGCAAGACCAACATTACCGCTGCTGTTGATGCGCATACGTTCTGTTAAAGAAGAACTGCCATCTGCTTTAGTAAGTATTGTTACATTAGCACCTCTTTGCCCTGAAGTACTACCATCAGCAGCACTTCTAATTGATGCCATAACTTTATGCCCTGAACTTTGGTAATGACCAACAAAGTTAATATCACCAATGCCACCAGTATCAGCATTTTGATTATCGCCTATTTCAATAAAGCCACGTCTATTGCCAGAAGTTTCAATTACTGATAAGCCTACATAAGATGTGCCATTGCCAGAAACATCTGGACTAGACGTCCCAATCCCAACATTACCACTACTGTCTATGCGTAGTCGCTCAGACCCATTTGTTTCTATAGTAACGGTATCAACAGCAGGGAAACGTATCGCTGTGTTTGTGTCACCACTGTGAACAATCTTATCGGCAATCGTTACATCACCAGTAAACGTAGCAGTTGTACCTGTTAGTCCACCAGTAAGTGTACCACCTGATAGAGGTAGTTTAGCATTTACATCAACTTCACCACCCATACCACTATGGTTTGTACAATAGTAATATAAAGTATTTGGAGCATCTTGTTCTAGTTTAACTTCTGTGTAAGCTCCTGCAGAACCTGGAGTACCTACTGCTGTTACACCTGTAGTAAATGCACTACCACCACCATGTGTACCATTTGAAGTTGTACTTAATCGTAGTGGATGTCCTGAGTTGCTGCTATCTGACTGATCAAACCTATATGTTATTGAGGGTCTAAGTTGAGCTAGTTGCTGTACTGTTCCATCAAGAGCATACTTGTTACCACCAGAGTTTACAACAGTAACTGCAATTGTTGCATAAGGTTGTTTAGCAGCTAAAAGATCATCAGTTTCTGTTTTAGTATAGTGAGTGGCTAGTGTAAATGTACCGTAGGCTACAATGTCTACTATATCATTTACTGCAGCACCAGAAGCTAATACAACTGAAGTACCGTTTGTAGCAGTAAAGTCTGTACCTGCTAGTAGTTTTACACCATTAAGATAAACATCTACAAAACCAGAATCGTATGTAGCTGCAAAAGAAGTTTGACCTGCAGTAGCTGTATAAGTGTTACGACTTGAAGTTCCGTTTACAGATGAACCTGCTGCAGTAAAACCAGAACCACCATAAACCTGCATAGAGTTTGTAGTAGTATTAAAATAGAGAGTTCCTACCTGAAGAGCATCACCGTCATTGTCTGTACTAGGGGCAGATGACTTAGCACCAAGGTATCTGTCATCAAACGAATCAAAACTGGCTGCTGCAGAGGTTGCACTAGAAGCTGCTCCTGTTGCACTACTTGCTGCTGCAGTGGCACTTGAAGCAGCGGCTGTAGCACTAGAAGCGGCTGCTGTAGCTGACGTTGCTGCTGCAGTACCTGATCCCAGAATACTATCAACATATGTCTTGGTTGTCAAATCTGCACTTGCACTAGGTGTATAACTAGCAGTAATTTTGTTACTACCTGCTGCTACTGCACCTGTTAGAGTACCACCTGCTAACGGTAAAAATGTATCTGTAGTGTATTTTTTAGTTGCTGCATCTTGATCTGCTGTAGGATCACCTAGTCCTGTAATCTTAGATGTACCCATAGCGATAGCACCAGACATTGTACCACCTGCAAGCGGTAGCTTGGTAGCTATACTATTTGTAATAGTTGTAGAGAAGTTTGGATCATCATTCAGGGCTGCAGCTAGTTCGTTTAATGTGTCTAGTGTACCTGGAGCAGAGTCAACAAGTGCAGCTACTTCTGTGTCAACATAATTTTTAGTCGCAGCATCCTGTGCATTACTGGGATCAGTAACGTTAGCAATTGTTGTACCTGTAACGTCTAGAGTTCCGTTGACTGTTACGTTAGCAAATGTAGATGTACCAGAATTAGCTGTTACGTTACCTGTAACATTACCAGTGATATTACCTGTGATGTCACCGTCTATATCCCCTGTAATATTACCTGTCAAATCCCCAACAAAGCCTGAGCTTGCTGTAATAGTTGTACCTGTTATAGCAGCAGCACTTGACGCACCGATAATAGCACCGTCAATAGCGCCACCATTAATATCAACAGTAGCTAATGTAGCTTGCCCAGTTGTCGATATAGTTGTAAAGCTACCTGCTGCAGCACTAGAAGCACCAATAATTGTACCATCTATATTACCGCCATTTATATCTGCAGTAGTTACAGTTGTTGTTCCAGAAGCTGTTAAGTCTGTAAATGTACCTGCACCTGCAGAAGATGCACCTATGGTAACACCATCAATTGCACCACCGTTAATATCAACAGTAGCGTGAGTAGATGTCCCTGAAGTAGTAAGGTCTGTAAATGTACCTGCAGCAGCCGTTGTGTTACCAATGGTAGTATTATCCATAGTACCAGAGTTAATGTCTGCAGATGTTATAGTAGCTACACCTGTAAAGCTAGAAGTACCTGTCACTGCTAGAGTGCTTGCAAGGGTAACTGCTCCTGATGCACCTATTGTAGTAAAGCTACCTGCTGCTGCAGAAGATCCACCTATTGATGCTCCATCTATTGATCCCCCATCTATGTCTACAGAGTCAAAATAACCAATACCATCAATGTACAAATCTTTAAACTTAAGTGCTGATGTACCAAGATCAATATCATCATCAGTTACAGGAATTATAGCACCATCTTGAATACGTATCTGCTCTACTGCTGCTCCACCCACTTCACTAAAGAAGCCTATACGGTTGTTACTAGTATCTATAACAACTTTGTTTAGTGCATCACTGTCAGCTATCAGAGGTACGTAACCACCTTCAGTAGAACTACCGTCATGCTTGTGTCCAGTAGCTAAAGCAAAAGCATCTCGTAGAGCATTGTACTCTGCGTTTACTGGTGCAGCTTTAATAATCGCATTAGCGATAATATCGGCTGCTGATTGTCTTGAATAACCTGCCATTTTATAACCTATCTCCTACCCCAAATGTAATCACTAAACCTTGTATACTATGTGATGCACTTGTGTCATTAGTTACGAATTTTAAAGATGCGGATTTACCTGATCCTGAAATATTAGTTCTCTGAACTGGGGATGGATTCCCATCAAATATTGCAGTGCTGTTATATGTTGCTTCGTTAAAGAAAGCTGCTGCTCCTATTGTAGATAAATTAAAGTTAGTAGGATTTAAAGTATCTACGTCCTCATAGTCGTATACTGCTGACATCACTATTGAGTTGTCTCCTTCAGAACGTAAGTATGTAGCTACAGTGTAAAATACTTTACGTTGTTCTGGGTCTTGCATATGGAAGAAAGGAGTTTGAAATATACTAAATATTGGATCTCCACCAAAACTATTACCTTGTTCTTGTTGTTGTACTTTACCTGTTGAAGTACCGTGTATAACAATTTCGTTTTGTCCTATGTAACCGCTGTCTGCACAAGTAGCTGTAATACCTAACATCTGACTGTATTCAAACTGCAGACCGTTAGGTGTTTGTCTAAAACCGCCTATAATACCTTGAGAATCTGCTCCTGCAAAGAAATATCTAAACTGTGTTTTCTGTCTAATTACTACTGCATTTAAACCCTCAAGGTCAATATCAAAAATAATGTCTGTAAAAATAGACTGAATGTCTTTTGATATTGTTTCGAGATTAACATCTCCTATCTTATCTGTACCAGAAATAGGACGTAGACCATCTTGTGATAAGAATAATAAGTCACCACCAATTTCTATAACACTATCTGTAGCTAAACACCCAAGGTCATCTGTAACAGTCTGTAGTGTAAAGTTAGCTAATGCAGTACCACCTAATTTTTTAATGTTAGTTGCACCAAATATAAACAGTTCGTTTCTAAATGATTTGATAGCAACTATAGGAAAACCTACATTTATTACTCCTGCACCATCATTAGCAGCAAAATTTGTTTCTGCTAGTGGAGCACTAAAAAAGAGTTTAGTTGGGTGTGCAGGATCACCTGCTAAGAATAAATGATTTTGAAATATTGCAGAAAACTTTGGGTCAGTAGGAGCATCATTATGTGTAATCTGTGTGTAAGTTGTTCCATCATAAGTAGCTGCAGGATTTATACCATCTGTTAAAACTACCTTTGGTGTAGCAAAGTTAAGTCTAGAGAATCTAACTTTGGTTACTCCTACCATTGTAGGTGAACCTGCAGTCGTTACAGCATCCCAAGCTGAACTAGAGTTATTCCATTTATGTAAGTAGTTGTTACCTGATGATGGTTTTCTACAAGCTAGTATGCCATCGTTTATACCGTCTGCTACACAAACACCAAGGACACTTCCTGTTCCTGTAACTGTGCCGTAGTTATTAGCAAACCCACTTATCTTTCTGTAACCACCAGTAACAGCAGGTTCGTAGTTAATAAGCGCAGTAGCAGACCCAGGCTGTGTCTCACCCTGAGATAACACATCCCTACTAGTATTTAGTCCTCCCTGACAGAAAACTTTAAACGAGGCTAGATTATCTGGCATTAAAATACTCTACCTAGTACTTGATTAGAAGAGTTGATCCTATCAACAACTGTTGATCTCACTCTTAGCTGTTCATCTACAAGAACTCTTCTCATAGCTTTAATACCGTCTTCAAAGTTTTGTTGGTGCATTGCAGCACTCTGCTCATTAGACCTAAACCTCATCATGTACATCATAGCGCCATCAATAACTACGTGATTAAACCTATCTGGTATAACAGACGTATCATTGAAGGCTGATAAATCAGAAGGAAACTTCCAATAAACATATTCTATTTCGTAGGAGTTATCAGGTATTGGTGTCAATCCAAACTTTTCTTCATTAGTCTGATATATTAGAGTTGGTGAAGATATGCCTGTTGCATCTCCTGTATCATCAAAGTGTCTGTACTTTTGAATGTACTCATCATACGTAATTGAAGGTAAGTGCATTGGTGTATTATCAACAGACGTTAACTTCTTAATATAAAAAGTTTCCCAGTCTGCACTAGAATAATCATCAGGAAAAGAATACTGCCTTGTTCCTGCTGATAGTGTTTGTGTATTAGTTGTTTTTAAGAATGGAAACTCTTGTCCTGTTTGTATTATATTTCTAATGGAGTTATTAATAGCATCTTTAGCTAAAGCCTGAACGTTACGTACAGTTGTAAAACCATCACCTGCAGTGTCTAGTGTGACTTCGTTTAAACGTGTTAGCAGTTGATTTGTTAAGACTACATAAGTTGCCATGAAAAAATCCCTTAGATAAACTTAAAGGGGGCAAGTTTCCCTGCCCCCTTAAATTAGTTATGCAAGTGTATCACGATCTACTTCTTGAGCAGTACCGTCATTACCCCGATCTGTACAGTCCATCATAACTGCCCAGATGCGCAACTTACCTGTAGCAACTGCACCACCAGATAGTGTAGCAATTGTTAGGTCAATGTTGTCATCCGCAGTAGTCATCAATGGTTGATATGCTGCTGCATTTTGAGCAACAACTCCTGCTGCAGATGTTCCATCAAATGCATCTACAAAACAATCGGCATCAGCCCCTGTTCCTAGATCTAAAGTTAATGTAGAACCATCAGACTGAGTATCAACTTCGATACCTGCATTAATGATCATAGTTCCTTTTTTGACAGCAATCACTGGAATGACATCAGAAGCAGCTAGTGCGCTACCTTTGTCAGACAAAGCAGTTGCTAAATTCAAAACAGTTTGAACCATGTAGGGGCTTCTGCCTGGGGTAGCATTGGCTCCCCTTGCAGCTTGAAGTGTATTATCACCTAATGCCATAATTTATTTCTCCCTTACGCTGCGTTGTATTTAGCAGTTACGATTGCTTCTGGACGAAGAATCTTTCTGCCGTATAGATGCATACCACGAACAATGTCAGCAAAGCTGTCAGGATCACGGTAAGTTTCAGTCTTGCTGATCTGCTCCGCTGTTGCGACTGCAGAATCATGACCTGCAACAATAACACCAAAGTTAGTGTTTTGGTTTGCAGAGCCTGTAGTTCCTGAACCTGTACCTACTGAAGGAAGGTTTGAGGAAGTATAGAGTCTGAAGCCATGCATGTTGTTCAGTACTAGACCGTTACGTAGAGCACCTGATTCACCGTAATCAGCATTTAAGAATCGAGAATCCTCGTCTGCTAATATTTCCATGAATACTGGGTCAACTACGAGCCATCTACCTTGTGAGTCAACTTGTTGTTGATCCAACAAACGCTTCATGCGTGATATAATCATCGCAGGAGAAACAGTTGCTGTTGGTAGTGCTGTTGCACCTGGTAAACGTGCTGCTACAGGAATTGAGTGATCTCCTGGAGAGCCAGTAATGTTACCAAATGAAGACTTGATAAGTTTCATTGAAGATAACAACTCGTCTGAACCTGCTGTTGATACAGCTTTTGAACCATTTGTCTGGTCATTAACTGTGTCAGCGTCAGTATGTAAAGCAGACTGTTTAAAACCTGATAGATAGCCAAGAACTTCTTGGTCATGCTGATCAGCTAAACGGTATGCTGCACGATCTGTTGCAAGTTGCATAAAGTTTACGTGTGAGTGCGCTTCCTCTATATCGTCAATCTTAAAAGCATAGTAGTTCGCTTTATCTACGACTAGAGAAAAGTCTTCATCATCAAGATCCTGTGCTGTGATGTTCGTACCTCTAGCATAGGACGACACAGAAATCTCAGGTTCCTTGATAATTTTCACCGTATCTCCTTGTGCGCTGATCTCTCCGAAATAATCAGAGTTGGTGATGTCACCGCACACAGTTGCCTTGCGAAAAGCAAGCTGTACTTTTTTGGAGTATATGATACTGGAAAAGTTACCGTTTGGTAAGTTACCGTATCCTCCTGCTGTTGAAAAAGCCATGATTAAATCCTCCATGATATTTGGCTTTGAGAATAAAGCTTAAACACCTGAAAGAGGCTGTATGTTTTCTAGGGTGCAGAAAGCATTCGGTTGCGCAACAGAATACCACTGGGCCTATACTTAAACAGGTAGTTCTTTGTAGTTTAGACTTTAGAGAAAAGTATCTTTGAAGGTAGTCCTTACGGAGGCTTCAAGTCAGATACTGGTAGTTATATGCTTGACTTAATATATGTCAACCATTTATCTTGCAGAACCAGTTATATCATAAACAAACTTGCCATTACGCATCGCTTCGTTTATTTGATCCTGCTTTTCTTCAAACTCTTTAGATGACATTCTAGATACATCAGACTCTTTAATAGTGCCTTGTACACCTTTTTCATCAATAGAAGTTCGAGAACCTTTAGCAACAGTAGACGCTGCAGCCTTCTTAGACTGTTTCTTAGCTGATATAGTCATACCGTTGTCTATCTTATATAAATCAATTACACGTACAACTGATGCAGGATCATCCATATTTTCATAGAGTGCATCCTTAACCCATTTAGGTTGTGCATCAGCCCAATCATGGAACTGATCTGCTTGTCTTAATTCATCAAAGTCTTCGTGAGACCTACGAATAATGTTTTCTGCTTTTACTCTTTGAGCTTCAGAGTGAGCGTCATCTAGTTCTTGTAACCGTGATTCAGCTTTGTTGAACATCTCCTGTGCTTTCTTAGCAGCAATAGTTTCAACAATACCTGCAACATCTGGATACTCACTTGCCCACTTTTCTATGTCTTCATCAGACTTAGGGGGAACAATACCCTCACGTTTACTTTTAGCTTCTAGAGCTTCAAATCTTTCGTTCCACTCTTTTTCCTTGTCTGACATATGCCTACGCAAATCGCCATAACGTTTCTTAAAAGATTTCTCTTCGGCACTTAAGCTACTATCGTCTTCCTGTGCTTCGGTTTCCTCTTTGGTTTCTTCTTGTTTGGAATCGTCTGTGGCTTGTACTTCGGTGTCATCAGTATCTTCGCCACTGGATTCACTTTCAGTAACTTCTTCACCACGAGCCTTTGCCTCTAGTTTAGCAATCTCAGCTTCTTCAGCTTCCATCTGTTTTTGTTTTTTAGTATGGTTGTACCCACGATCTACAAAACCTGCAGTCTTCGGTCTTTCCATTTCAGTTAGTTCAGGCATTTAAAGTTCTCCTTTATGTTGGGGCCAGGAACCATTCCTGGGTAGCCTTATAGTTATTGTTTACTTGTTGCCTTTTTTATTCATTAGTCCACCTTCAGCTCTACCTCCCTTGTAGCCTTTAGTGGCTTTACTTTTTCTTGTATCAAGTTTTTTCTTTTCTGCAGAAGTTATAGATTTTTTACCACTCTGAGATGAAAAGAATTTTTTATCTTTTTTCTTTCTTCTTTCTGCAGCAGCTTTTCTTGCAGCTTCTTGTCTATCACCTGGTTTTTCATAAATAGTTCCACGTCCACTACCTACAGGTTTTATTGCAGCTTCTCTATCACCTGGTTTTTCATAAATAGTTCCACGTCCACCTGATGGACCTGGAGCTGCATCACCACCAGTAGCAGGTTTTTTAAGTTTAGCTCTGTTTGCTATTTTTTGTTCGTCACTAAAGATAGGATCACCAGTCTTTTCATCTCTTGTATACTCAAGACGAAGACGATCAAGGGCTGCTCTAGCTTTTGCATCTCCATCTGCTACTTCTTTAAATACGTTATCTATGAAGTTTGTAAAACCTGAAGCGTTGTCAGTTATCTTTTTAATTTGAGCGTCAACAAAGTCTGTTTCCATACCCTGTGCTTGAAGAATAAATCTTGAAGCCCTTAGATCAGATAAAGAACCTAGAGAAGGAACAGTACTTGCTGCAGCACCTAACGCTCCTCCTACTGGACCTGCGATTCCGAAACCAACTTCAGTAATTTTTTTACCAGTACCAGGATCAAGCAAACCCTGCGTAGAATTTTCTACAAAAGTTTTAATAGAATCTGGGTTACTCCAGTCTACTTTTTCACCCCAGTTTTTAAAACCAAAACCAAAACCACCAGTTCCAGACTTGTTACCTACAGTAATGTTAGTACCACCACCTCCAGTTCTGGTAGGTGTAGTAGGTGTGATAGTCGTATCAGTAGGAGTTGTTGTTGTTTCTTCAGTTGTGGTAGTTGTAGTTTGTGCGCCAGTTAGGATAGTCCAACCTGCAGCTAACCACTTCTTCATCTGTTCTCTTGTCTTAGCTTCTGCCTCAACACCTTCTGGAGATCTCATCATCACTGGAGTAAAAGCATTTTGAGTAGCTTGGTTTATTGCTTGCTCTGTTGTCTGAGATGTTTGAGTAGTCGTTGAAGGGGATAAGAATGAGTAGTTAGGTTGGTTGTAAACAGTAGGTGTAATAGCTTGAGTCTGTAATTGATTTACAGGAGCAGAGCTACCACCTCCAGAATAACCCATTGTGTTGCCTACGGCTTTTGATGGCTCTTGGTTATATAGTTGCTGTTGTTGTAGATAAGGGTTCTGTACAGCACCACCCTGCTCCATACCCATCATAGCTTCTACTGCTTGCTGTTCTTCTGATGTAAGACTTTCGTTCTTAGGACCACCTGCAGGAACAGGCTCTCCACCTATACGTCCATTGGCTTCCATTTCAGCTAAACCCATCTTAGCTTGATCTCTTAGATCTTCAAAGAACTTGACACCGTAGTATCTGACAACATCAGCAGGAACAACATACTCACCCTCAGAGAGTTGTGCAGGAATATCATCTCGTACTTCCTCTGCGAGAGAGCCAGGTGGTACTTCGTTTCCTGATACTGGATCTACGTCCATACCATCATCTGCTATTCCACCCTCATCCATGAATGCCATCTTCATTTGATCGTCCATTACTGCACCGCCCTTGTTAAATGTTCTAATACTTTGATAGACTGGATGCTCTTTACCACGAACAGAAATGTTTCCAATCTGAGGACCAATCTCAATCTCACCAACTACAGTAGGTCTAAGTCTTGGTTCTGTTTTTGAGTTAGGATATTTTTTAAGATTAACACCTTTAGAAAAATCTGTTTCTATTGTGTAAAAATGTTTACCCCTGTTTTCTACAGAAATGAGAGTTGCAATATCTTCCATTCCTTCAGGTGCTTTAGTCCACTTCCAACCTGCTTTCTTTTTAAACAAGTTAGTTTTTATTTGTGTCTTTCCTTTACCTACAGATCCTACTTCTTCCACGTTGTCATTAGATACTTTAAAAGATGGTTTACCCTCTGGTGAAATACTAAGTTTAGCACTTGATACATTCCTGCCTGATAAAACTTCTCCTGTGGCAGGGTTTAAATAATCACCACCTTTAGGTCTTGATTCTTCTGGAAACATTCTTTCTGGTTTAGGAAAAACAGAAATCATTTCTTCATTAAGTTTTTTACTAGTAGCTAGGGCTTCTGGGTAACTAATCTTAGAAGATTTTTCTATAATATTCTGTGGAGAAAAAGGACTGTCTACTAACTCTGCCCCATTCTTATATCTGATTTCAGCTTTAATATTTGGAACACCTAACTCTTTTGCTAATGTTGCTCTAGTGTTTCCTTCTATTATGTAAGCTTCACCTTTATGGTTTACCTCTATCAGAATAGTTTTATTAGGATCAAAACCTTCTTTATCTACAGTTTTTTTAAGTCTGTCATATTGAGGTTCTCCTTTTTTTCTAACCTCACCTCTAGCTCCTTTTAAAGAAGAGATAACATCAGTATCTAAAAAAAGAGGTTTATCTTTACTAGTTCCTAAGAAAGCTGTAGTTGCTCCATCAAGAAGATTCTTTGATTTATTAGCTTCTTTTATTTTTCCAGAAAGCCAATCCTCTGAACCTCCAAAACCTTTAGTTACTGGATTGTCTTCTTTGTACCCAAAATCATCTAGTGTAAAACGTTGTTTCTTTCTGATAGCTCCTGCACCAAATGCTGACATTGCTGTAGGATTTATCTCGTACTGTTTTACTTTGTCAGCTAGAGCCTTGATACCTTTGGCTCCGTATTTACCTGCAACACCACCCATAAGAAGTAGACCACCTTCTATGGCAGCACTCTGACCTGCTTCTGTAAACTGGCTCTTTATATAATCGTAGTCACGTTCTTCTTCAGGCTTCATGTACTCCTGTGCAACATTTACTATGTTTACACCTGAGTCATAGAATGGAACTATAAAAGATGCAGCCTTAGATATATCAGTTTCTAAATCTCCTGCTTCCTCTAAAAACTTGTCAGCTTCCTGCTGTGCTCCTTCAGCAGTATAACCAAACATTTCCATCTGCTCTGCTACACCACCCTCGTTATACTGACCTGTACCAAAGTGTCTACTAGGTGTGAACAGATATTCAATAAAACCTTTAAAAGAAGTTGAACTTTCTTTTTTCTCTTCTTTTTTGTCTTCTGGTAGATTAGGAAAAGTTTCTTCTGGAAAACCTTCTTCAATAGCACCCTTGTCAAACATAGTGTCTGATCTCCATTGTGCATACTCAGAAGCTTTTTCTTCACTAGAAAATACAGGTAATTTTTCACCTGTAATAAAGTCTTTACCTTGATTGTCTTTTAGTCTTTGTTTTACTTTTTCGTCACTAAGTCTATTACCACTTTCATCAATAGTAGGAGCAGTAATCCATCCAGTGCCAAAAGGTATTGTAGTACTTACCTCAGAATACCTAGTTCCTTTTTTACCAGTTATTTCACCAGTTTCATCAACCCAAACAGGTCTTCCACGTAATGTTTTTTCATTTGTTTTAGATCTAGGTCTAAGTTTAGGTTTAGTCTGGTTTAGGTCCATTCACTTCATCCCTGAGAAACTTTAGCCTACGTAAAGATTTTGCTTCACCCTGTAGTCTAAACAAGTCTTCTGCTTTTAAGGTTTGTTCCATTTGTACGTGTATGTGGTTTAGTCTTCGATCTAGTTCTTGATTCAGTGAATCCCAGATTTCGTGATTGTTTACTATTTGCTTTAGGCTCATGCTTGTCCTTCACCTGTGTTGGCTGAGAAACCCTGCTCTCCTGGGATTGGTGCTGTCCCTGTACCTATTTGCCCACCGCCTGAACCAGTTGTGTCTTGTACCTGTACACCTGCAGGAGCACCCTGTTGTGGTGCGTTAGGATCTACTTGTGGTGGTGGTGGTGGATTTTCTGCTTGAAACTTCTTGAGGATCTCAGCCTGTATAGCTGCATCACCCATAGAGTTTGTAAGTTTTTCAGGATCAAGATCCATAGACTTAGCAATCTCTCTGATAATATAATCCATTTTTGCAAAAGGTGCAAGTACTGGATTCTGTACAACGCCAAGAAATTGCATGAGTCTTTGGCTACGAACCTCGTTAGCCATCAAACTTTCAGTACCCTCTGCTTTAACTTCTAGATCCCCTTTGATTTCACTGTCGTAATCAAACTGCATATTAAAATGAAAGAAAGCTTTACCAAGAGGGCCAAGTAGATAGTCATCTACATTTTTAACAACAGTACGTATGCTACCGTTGGCAGCAGACATAAGCATAGAAATACCAGAAGCAGTACGGCCCACTCCTTGTACGCCTGTTTGACCATGAGCGAAAGAAGGAAAACCTGTTGATTCATCTGACAGCACCCTTGCTTTATCGAACATCTGCATGTTCTCGTTAGATACGTTTGGAAACTTAGTGCCAAAGATAGCTTGACCAGGAGCACCACCTTGTCTTCTAAAGACTTTACCAGGATAGATAGATAAGTCCTGTCCAGGCATAAGGTTAGTTTCGTCAATCTCAATAAGAAGATTACCAGACAGTGCAGCATTGTCCACACTCATCCTCATAAAACCATTCATGAGTGTTTGTGTATCATCCATGTTTTCTGCTATACCAATACCAAAGAACGAGTACGGATTTACTTCAAATGGTACTGCGTAGTATGGTAAGATAGAAGGAGTAAATGGGTTCATTACAAGGCGTAACACTTGACCGTTACAAATCCATATGTTTACAGATACTTGATCTTGATCTTTTAATTCCTTTGGTATCTCTACATCATGACCTTCTAAAATGTCTGTATCAACATAACCCCAGAACTCAAGGACGTTAAATCTTTCTGATCTAGTCTCTTGGTCTGCGTCTTCCATGACTTGTTCCCACCACTCTTTAGAGTAGGACTCACCAATCTCAATAGCAGTGTTGATTGCATTTGATCTGAAGAATGGTCTACGTTTTAGAGCACGTATCTGTGACCTAGACATTTTATGTTTTTCAATTACGTACTCAGCCTCATCCATGTTGTTAGCATCTGGGTCAGGATAAAAGTTCCAAATACTTACACTAGATGTTTGGGGTACGGTTTTAATAGTAGGGTTATACTCTCCATCTTCTGACCAAGAAGGATACTCTTTATCAAGAGCAAATGGACCCTTCATGATACCTGTGCCAAACAAAGCAGTTTCAAAGGCAGCTATACGTAATTGTTTCTTAGCATTAGACTCATCTAGTTGATCATGTATTTTCTTTTCCATCTTTTTAGCTGCAACCATAGCAGGATGAAAAGTAATCTTAGATGGCGTTTCACCTGGTCCTTCTTCTACCTTGTCTTGTACAGGAGATAGTTTGTCTTTTAAAGACCCTAGTCTTTCCCTTAGATCAATGATAGTTTCACCAGGCTGTAGTTTAGAATTGTCAGACATATACGAACTGTCTTTTGATACAGCACTTTGTATATTAGGATCTGTCTCAAAGTTTACAGACTCAGATATACCCTCTGGTAAAACAGTAGGGTTAATAGAAATAGGAAACTTGTTAGAGCCAAAGAGAACATCTACAATTTGACCATAAGCTGCAAGAACTTTAGTCTTAGTTACCTTTACAAATACTCTAGATTTTTCAGTAGATGTAAACTGTACGTCAGGTCCGTAGATACCACGGTAGTTTTGATATGCTTTTATCCAACGTTGTTCGTCTGAGTACCTAGCTTTATCTGCTTTGGAAAATTTATTCTCTACAAAGCCAATGACAGTTCCTACTTTACTGTCTGTTTTATCATCAGAGTCTTCTTTATCTTCTACGTAAGAGGACTCTTCATCGTCCATGTAAAGTTCTTCTGATTCAAAGATGTCATCTTCTTCCATTAGTTAATCCTTAGTATCCAAATGTGGGGTCTGAAGCTTGAAAGCCTGATCTTTGAGAGCTAGGGTCAAAGTCAAATACGTTACTTCTAGGTCTAGTCATAACACCATATCTAAGAGCATCGTATAAGTGGTCTTCTGAATTGGTATCTACATCTTCAGGGTTCTTTTTATCAAGGGGTATTGTCGGTAATTGATTGATAATATTTGTACAGCTATCAAATATAACAAGCCTTGGTTCCTCTGTAAACTCATCCACTTGTAGTCTTCTGTGTATCTCATTCTTACCCGATACACGAGAGCCTTTTGATCTATCTGCAGGTCTCCAACGACAACCTTTTAAGATCATCTGTTCTGCTAGGCTAGGTCCAGTATCTCCTCTTCTGTGCCATAGTGAAGAGTCTAGTACTCCATACCTTATCTTTTCATCGTCTTCTATGTCCAGGATCATGTCAGCCAAGTCAGTCGCTATGATTTTAGAAACATATAACTCTCTGTAGACAATTAGCTGTTCAGATCCTGGAACAACTGCTATCCATACAACTCCTGTGTGAGATCCATATCCGTAGTCACAAGCTCTAAACCTAGTCCAGTTTGACGGTATATCGTAGGGTTTGACTACGTGTATCTGTCTGTTAAATTCTGGAAAGGCTGAACCTTCATTTATATCCCAGTCACCTTCGAGTAGCTGTCTTCTTTGATGTTCTGGTAAGGATAGAAGGTTAGCTTCGTACATCCCATCTTCTGAAAGATATGGATTATCAAACAGAGTTGCAGGTATAAACTTTCTTTTAAATAGAGGTTCTCCCTCTCTTGTATGACCTTTAGGCCATTTAATTACTTCACCGCTTTCATCTGTAGCCCAGAATGATTCTCCTGGAGTACTGGGTTCTATAAAGTGTTTACGAACCCACTGATGTCCTGGTCCTCCTGGGTTAGACGTTGCCCTCATATACAAAGGAAGACCACTAGCTTTTGTAGCTCTAAGTCGTGACCTCATGTAATTCCATGAGTAGCTTGAGGGCCACTGAGTTAACTCGTCAAAGCCAATCCAGTTAAAGGCTTGTCCTTGGTATCTCATAACATCATCATCACGATCAAGGTATGACATCCAGAGTGTTGCACCGTTAGGTGCTACCCAAGTCTTATCTCTTTCCATAAACTTTATTCCTGGCACAGCCTTTGGGTAAAGTTGTTTGCTTACAGAAATAAGTTCTCGTAGCTCTTCTGTACTCCTACGAACAAGTAGCATTCGTGCATGTGGATTCGTAAAGTATCTAACTGGATCAGCCACCATCGAATACGACTTTCCACCACCTGCTGCTCCTCCGTATAGTACCTCTTGTTCTGTAGATGCTAGAAACTTAGTTTGTGGACCTGGGTTAGGTTCAAATATTACCTCTTGTTTGTCCACAGAAGGGGCAACACTCCCCTCTTTCGAGTTTGATGTAGCCCTCATCTGTGTCAAGACTTCTGGTGTTTCTACCACCAAGTCTTTTCTCTTCGATCTTCTGGCTTTTCCTTGCCGCTTCTTTATATTTTTTGGCATACTGCTTATAGTTTGAGGAAGCTCTACGCCTTTTTTCTTCCATTCTGACACGTTTGTATAACCCTACATGTGATATTTCTCTACCAGATTGTTTAGATAACCAGATCGCTACTTTTCTTACGCTGTATTCTTGAAGAAATAGTTTAGCTTTTTCTAGTAACTCTAATTCTTCAGGGATAGGTAACAGTAAGTCTGGATCTGTTTCATCTTGTTTATAACCAAAGGGTACGTGTCTTCCTACTCTTATGACAGGATACCATTCTCCTAGTTCTCCCCTGAGTGGTATCTGCCAGTCTACTTCGGTTGGGTGGTCTGCTGTTGTTGCTCTTTTACTCATCTTCTTTCGCAGGTAAAATAAATAAAGGCTCTGATGTCTTTACCTCTACCCTATCTGTTTTGGTAAATCCTGCACGATCTAGAATATCTTTAGCTGCTAACATCTTTTCTTTTACACCCAGATCTGTAGGATCTGACATAACAGAGAACATTGTATATGCTGCTTTGGTTGAAGATTGTGCTATAAATTTCTTTGTAACATCTGCTATCTCATCTGTCAAGGTATTAACAATAGAAGTAGAAGCCACACTATCAGCATATCCTGCTAGTTTTTTAGCCTGTACAGGATCTCCTTTTGCTTCTTCAAAAAGAACCTCAAGGAATCTCTGTTGTTTTTCTGTCAAGTTTCTTGCCATTATGCCACCATATAAATTATAAAACCTAGAGTACCTGCACCTACTAAAAGAATAACACCTGATATACTCCAGGTAATTATTGCTTCAACCATCTCTGCTTTACGATACTCTTGCTCTTTTTTTTGTTTACGTATCTTACCCTCAGTGGCTACAAGCTCATCCCAAACTGATGGTCCATATGTAAAACTGATCCAGTCTTTTAACTCTTTTCGCATGGCCTCAGCTTTCTTTTTAGCAGTGAATATTTCTAAAGCTTCTGCTTCAACAGAACCTCCCATAGCTTTCCACCAGGGAGGGTTCTTGTTTTTCTGCTCTAAGTAGGATAGATCGCTCATGCTACTAGCCCACTGATTTAGTTGACCACCCATCTCCTGAAGATCTTTTCCGAACTGGAAGCCTTTCTTCAAAGCATTGAACGCTACGGTAGCTCCACCGATAATTGTTACTGGGTCCACGAGCCTCCTCCCAAAGTACTCCTAGTATCATTAAAGAACTGATTGTGTTTTTCAAAGAGCTTTACCTGTTAGTATAACTCTTTCTATATCACATCTGCCTATGCCTAAGTCTCGTAGCTCTCTGTCAGTCATTCTGTAAAGTTGCAATCGTGCAATCTTACGTCTAGCTGACTCTGTTCTTGCTTCTACAATTCTGTTGAATAATCTTTTAAACATTTTCTATCCTCTGTTTATGTTAGCCCTAACTGGGTGAGGATAGTTATATTCAAGTAGTTATATCATAGTAGTGATAAAAATGCAACTCCGTTATGATTTATCTGCTACCTTCTTGACTAGCTTTGTAGTCCAAGCTTCATTTACATCAGGGGTAGAAGGATCATCTCCAACAAGTTGACCCTTTTCATTACGAGCACGTACCTTTACTTCTTCTGCCCCTTTTACAAATTCAAGAACAGCAGGATCTTTAGAGTGCCATTCTCCACGGATATACTCCGCAAGAACAGCACCATATTGATCTACAACCTTGTTATCTTCTATTTTCATTTTTTACCCTTCTTAGCCATACCACCTTTAGAATTACCAGAAAAATTCATAGGTTTACCTTTTTTATTTTTTGTAGCCTTTTTCTTTTTAGCTGCCTTTGCAAGATTCATAGGATTCTTTCCTTTAGATATTGCATCTGCAACTTCAGATTTTGTCATAGACCCAACAAGAACTTCAACCTTTATGCTACCGCTTGATGGCCTTGCTTTAGGTTTAATAGGTTTTTTAAGATCTTCTGCATATACAGCAGCCATCACTTTACCATTTTTATCTGTGTAGTAAAGTGACCCTGCTTTCTTAGCTGCAGCAATACTTTTGTATTTACCTGCATTCTTTTTAGCTTGTTTAACAGATAAACCTTTTTCCTTTAGTTTATCATTTAAATATTTACGTAATGTTACAGCCATTGTTATATCCTACTTGTAAGTGTTTTTAGGTTTAGCTATACCTGTGTTCATAGGACCAGAAGACTTAACCATTCCACCTACGTTGTACATAGCAACTTTACCACCTTTAGCGTAAGCTTTCTTCTTCATGTTAGCTCCACCTTTAGCCATACCTTTTTTCTTCATAGACATACCACCCTTGTTCATGTAACCCATTTTGTTACGAACTTCAGTAGGTAGTTTCTTAAGACCTGTGTTACCTGCGCCAGGAGCTTTTAACCCTCCTGCTGCGTAACCTTTTTTCTTCATGCCGCCTTTAGCATAACCCTTTTTCTTCATCATTGTTCTTCCTCACTATATAGATTGTTAAATACTCGTTGCGTATCCCATACATAGTCTACGTCTTCTTTTGAATTATATATGTGTTGGTTTGGTCTAAAGTCTGGTGCACCTTGACCTGTCTCAAACCAAGCAGGGTGAGTTACTCTCACTCTATTATTGGGCAACGCAACCATGTTACCTGTGTATTCACCTGCATCTAACAACTCCAGTACATGAGATTGTTTATGTTGTGCAGGGTCATCAGCTACTTCGTTATCTGTGTAGTCAACAGTGAAGTAGTACTTTGCAGGGTAGAACTGCCCATCTACCTTGGCTATCCAAGGAGCAGGACTAGCTCTTTCTAATTTATATACTGAGTGAGTATGAGACATACAATCCCAGGGTTGTGCTAAGTATGGTGGTAACTCTGTAGGCCAATCCTCAAGGGGGGTATCTGCCACGAGTGCTGTAAGAGGCATCCTTGCCCACATTGCACCACCATGTATATTGGGGCTATCATCTTGATCAGACTCACAGCCTGTAAAAATAACTTGAAAGCTTAACGTTCTGTTTGGCATGGTGGTTACACCTATGACCATACAATGTAAAAACTCTCCGTGGTATTCTTCTAAGTTCTTCGTGTATTCTCTACGTACCCATGCTTTGAAGTACGGTATGCTGCTAGTAAGAAATGACATCTATTTTCTCTTCTTTGTTAAACCGCCTTTACTAGCTCTATACGGTTTTACTTTTTTTGCAACCCCTTTTGGTTGGGCAACAAACTGTTTTCCCTTTTTATTTCCTGCAGCTTTGGCTTTGTTAGTAGCAGCCTTTTCTCCAGGACTTAAAGCTTTCCAAGCCTTGTCGGGCAAGTACCTCTTCTTACCTTTAGATGGAGATCCATCAGAAGTTCTCCACTTCTGCTGACTCCACTTCTTAAGAGATTTTTGAGGAGCTTTCAAGTCTTGTAGCCTCCACCCTTGGCTTTGTATTGTTTAGCTAACATCTGAGCTTTACGAGCAGACCACTGACCAGGGTTTCCACCCTTACCTCCAGATTTAATTGAGTTAAACAAAGTTTTTCTCATTCCAGGTTTTGTGTAGTTTCCTGCTTTGTTTACAGTACTACCACCTTTAGACATGCCAGTTACTTTCTTTAAAACCTTTGCTTGTCCTGCGTGAGCTTTAACAGCTTTTTTTAAACCTTTAATTACTTTCTTAACTTTAGTTTTATTTTGTTTTGATAAAGCCATAGCCCTACGCCTTACAGTTACAATCTGCACCGCATTTAATATTTAATAATGCACATGCAATTCTTTTTAAATATCTTCCAAACCATTTAATTACTCTCATAATGAAACTCCCATATTTATTTTTTTACATTCTGGTATTGCTAGGTACCCTTGTTCTTGAAAGTACCTAGCTACTATTAGTGCTTCTTGAATACATGCTTGCTCTGTAGGAAATGTTGCTTCTGTTTTAGCCATTACCTCACAGGATAATGCAGAGGGTCCAGTACAGAGAAGCATGAACGCTATCCACATTAGAAACTGACCGTAGCCCCTACTGTTACGTCACCAAACTCTAGGTCTGAGTCTGTTGATACTTCAGTGTATAAGCTAATGTTTGTGCTAGGAACTGTGTAGTCTACAGTAAAGTCTAGTCCTTGAAAG
>Ga0208434_1000268_pt1 | contig 27421 bp, 43 predicted proteins | sample 13_taG_FD_184086 | JGI IMG/M metagenome (GOLD analysis project Ga0208434, IMG submission 184086) | Marine viral communities from the Subarctic Pacific Ocean - 13_ETSP_OMZ_AT15268 metaG (SPAdes) (version 2) | ecosystem: Environmental > Aquatic > Marine > Oceanic | place: Pacific Ocean | collected... | reverse complement strand
TCGGACATAAGTACACCCCTAGCGGTCTGGTTCTGTAGATATTTAACCCCTGTAGTTACGGCTTCGTTGTTTGTTGTTAAACTTCTAAGACCAGCGCGTAGTGGGCTTTGACCGTATAAGTGGCTGCCTGTACCGTCGTAGTAAGGGTTAAAGTCTTTTATATGTAGTACGCAGTCTGCGTCCATACTATAGTTACCGTTATATTCTATACGGTATTCTTTAATAGGCTGCATTATACCGTTAGATACTATTTCTACTACTTGACTAGGTAGTACATATAGTTCAGTATACTTACCTTGGTTAGGTCCGCTATCTGGTCCTATACCATATACGTAACGGTTACCAGTTAGTTTACCAAAGGCTATAAGTTCAGTTAGCCAGCTGTTATAAGACTGCGCCGCGTTTGGTCTGTCTAGCAGTTGGTGTAGTGCGGTGTCTTTAACTTCTACTAGCGCGTTCTTCTGTAGCATCTTAGCCTGGTACATAGTACTACTATCTAGCGTGCCACTTGTTAGCGCCTTGTAGCGTTTCAAGTCGTTATCGCTTTGTTTTTCGTAGACCTGGAAGGGTATAGTAGTAGCTGCTTTGGTAATAATGTTTACCAGCGAATATACTGTAGCGTTCTTACGGTAGCCTTCGTCTATATAGCTTCTGTCGTTTTCTGGGTTCCATAAAATACTTTCGCCTAAGTATTGGTATATAGCGCGGTTATATTCTGCTGCTGTCTGTTGGGCGTTCTTACTAATAAGTTTTGAAATTCTGTCTAAAAGGCTAGCCATACTTAAATTTTTACAAATTTACTATTTTTAAATTACAAAAAAGTCGTTACGGTTTTTATATAAACTATAGGTACTATACCTCAGCGCATCGCATAGGTGGTTATGCTTATCTATTGGCGTGTTTATTACCGTACCGTCCTTTAATTGCTGCCAGTAGTAGTTCTGTTGTTCTTTAATTAGGTTGCTACTTTCCTGGCTTATTATTACGTCAAATTCCTTTAGTAGCGATATTCCAGCGGTAATAGAACCAGCGCCCTTTATAGCTGGCTTAGCTAGGCAGTCCATTTGTTTAAGTTCTACTATACTTTTAGGTTCGGCGCTATCGCAAAACATTAACGTATGGTTTAAGCCTTGCGCCTTCAGGAAGTCGGCTATATCGCGGTTTGTTAGTCCTGTCTTATATAACAGTTCGTGTACGTATAGCTTGTTACCCTTCTTAGCTACTTTAACTACAGCTGTAGGGTCATTAGTAAAACCAAAGTCTAGCCCTAGGTGGTAGTCCAGGTCTGGGAATTCTGCGTAAGGTATATAGGTCCAGTTTTGGAATATCTGGCGGCTACTAAATACAGCGCGCTGCCCTTCGCCAAATACACGCCAGTAGTCTGGGTCGCGGTCTTTAAGTAGTTCTATTTCGCGTACTAGTTCAGCTGGTAGGAAGTGGTTATCCTGGTAAGTTGTTATCCAGGTGTCTACGTCGTCGCGGTCTACGTCTATTAGTTCTGTATATAGCCAGTGTACAGGGTCAGAAGGGTTAAAGTCAATTATAACCTGTTCAGTAGTACGCATATTAAGCTGTCTAAAGTCTTCAAAGTGTAATTCGTTAGCTTCGTTTATAAAGCATATATCGCGCTTTCTACCGCGTATTTTCTGTGGTTCGTCTACAGACAGAAACGCTATAGTACAGCCGTTATACTTAAAGGTGTTTTCGCTTTTGTTGTGTACGCCGCGGTAGTATATACCTAGGCGCTGTAGTATTCCTATTAGGTCGCGCTGTACAGAACCTTTAATAGCTGGTAGTGTTTTACGTACTATATCAATAGTTAGCGGTTCTTTTGCTGTTGTAATACGGTATACTAGGTACTGACAAATAGCGTAGGTCTTACCGCTTCTAGTACCGCCTTGGTGTATTTTTATTCTAGCTTTACTATTAAGGGTTTGGTAAAATTGTATATTACAGCTTTCGCTTACTTTTTGTTTGCTGGCTTCCATTCTATTAGCTTGCTTTCTATAGCGCCGTCGTGTGCTATTTCCTGGCGTTCTATATAGCCGCGCTTCTTACCTTTTGTTTTTAAGTAGAAAATAATAGCTGTAGGGTTTTCTTCGCGTATAAGTTTATGTAGCTGGCTTTCTGCAAAGTCTAGGGCTACGTTACTAATATCGTCTACAGCGGCTTTAAATTCTTTGTCTTTAGCTAGCCATAAGTAGTAAGTTTTTCTAGCTATTCCCACCTGCTTACAGGCGGTAGTTACTACGCCTAGGCTTTTTTCTAGGGCTTCTAGCATCGCTGCTTTTTTCTGTTGTGTATTTTGTATAGCCATATTGCAAAAGTACATAAAAACGCCGTAAACTAATAAGCATAAAAAAACCCACCGTATTGGTGGGCTTGTTACTATAGTTGTTTTTAGTTTTATTGTAGTTCAATTTCTCTATTTTCAATAGCTAGGGTAAAATCGTATTCAAATTTTTCTTCGCTAAGGTCGCCTATTGTAACGTGTGCGAAGTTAGTCCTAGCGTTATATTGTACATAGCCTATTTCAAATGTTTCATTTTTTCTATATAAACTATAGCTAAGGTTATCTGCATCTATTCTGCGGTTATAATGTGCTTCGTAATTATTAGGGTTAAAGGTGTTTAAAGTATTCATTTTTCTGTTTTTAGTGTTATTTAAAAAGGGGGTTTTTACACCCCCTGTTTATTTCTATTTATTTATAAAAGTGCCTTTTTGCCATTCGTGGTCTATAAATTCGCCTTCTAAAGACATTGTCAAGTTACCGTCTTTTGTTAAATAAAATTGTGTACTAGGTAATAATTCTCTTACCTGTTGAATAATTTGTGTTTTTGAATAAACCATTTTTCTGTTTTTAATTGTTATTTGTTTAGCAAAGATATACAAAAAATCTATACTTGCAAATTAATCTTAAACTTTTTAGGTTTTACAGGTTAGTTATTCTACCTTTAAACCAAACTTTATTTTGATTTGTGTACGCAGTAGACCGTTTTCGGCTTCCAGTTGTATAACCCTTTGGTATAGTTCGGACTTCTCTAGTTTAAGCCGTTCTAAGTCCCTTTTTAAAAATATATCTGGCTTTGACATTTTTTATATATTAGTATACCAGCCTATAGTTATGCTTTTTAGCCTTTATACCAGCAGTCTGTATACCAGCCTATAGTAATACCAAAAAATAAGAATAAAAACTGTAGCTGGTGTTCGTTGTAGTGTGTTACCTCTTTACCGCGTGCGTAGCTATCTGTATAATTTATACCCAGCACAAAACCGTAAATAGGAAAAAATGTTATATACATAGTATTTATTTATTATATTTTTTATAAAGATAAGTATAAAGTTCCCATATTTTAGCGCTGGCTTCTTTATTATTAGTGTATATATCTGGGCTGCGGACCTTTTTACCGTTGTCTTCTATTACTATACCTAGCCCTTTTTTAGTTGCTACTATGTATATTTTTATACCGTTTTTTAGCGCCCAGGACATAGCTTTATATTGTATGTTATCCATTATGTTAATCTATGTTAATTTATGTTATATACCTAGTCCCAAGGTACGTTAGTGTCTTTTATTACTTCAAAAGTTTTACTGGCTTTGCCTATTGGTTTATATACGCCGCCGTTATGGAAGTCTGGCGCTAGGTCAAACTGTCCCAGCTGCCCATTTTCTTTACGTTTTATTTTTTCTACGTATATAGTTACTAGGTCGCTTTTGTATTCTGTCTTTTGCCCTACAGACCTAAAGCACACTAGACCGTTATAAGCCTTATTGTAGAAGTCTGCGCTGCCGCTAATATCGTACAAATTAGGCTTTTTAAATACGCCGTTATCGCTTTCTATTTTTCTAGGGTGTGCTACTAAAAACAGGTGCGTATTGGTCTGCTGGCAAAACTGCGTTATTTCACTTAATAGTTTTCCTATGTAGGTAAAATCGCGCTGGGCACTGTGGTCTAGCATATTCCAGGGGTCTATTACCAGCACGTTTACGCCTTTTTGAAACACTAGCTGTCTAAAAGCATCAAGTATACCTTTCAAAGTTAAATTTTCTAGGTCTATTTTTATCCAATAAAAATGTTCTTCTATAAAGTCCCTGGTATTATTTAGGTCGTCTGTATTACAGCTTTTATTATTTAGCTTGTCTGCTATGCGTTTTATATGCCCTTCGTATGGGTAGCTTTCTGGGCTAAACATAGCGCAGCGAAAGTTATACTTTGTAGTTAGGTTTACTAGTACCTGGTCTATAAAGTCAGACTTACCGCTATTAGGTATACCAGTTACTACCGTCCATTCGCCAAAAGCCATATTAAAATACGTGTCGCTTTCGCCTAGGTTTATACTATAGTTCTTTATACCATTTTCGTTATAATTTAGTACGTTATTCCATATATTACCTATGTTTAAAACGCCTTCTAGTGGGAAGTTTTTAGCGTCGTTAATAAGCTGGCGTAGTGTTTCTGCACCTTTTTGTATTAAAACTTCGTTAGCGTCTTTGTAGTCGCCAAACTCGACGTATTTACAGCGGTATGCGCCTAACCTTCTAGCTAGTTCGTTACGCAGCTGTAGACCAGGCTGGTCGTTATCAGTACATAGTATTATTTCTTCTTTGTCTTCGAAGTACTTATAGCAGTTGTCTAAATAGTCTAGCTTTTGCGTTCCTTTACTAGCGCCGTTAGGTACACTACAAACGCTATATAGTCCAGCTTCGTGTAAGCTTAGCGCGTCCATTTCGCCTTCTACTATATAACAGCGCTTTTTATCTTTTAGGTTGTCTATACCATAGAAAATAAGTTCAGCGCCACTAACCATTTTAAAGTTTTTTTCTGCGTCCCTGTATTTTACGTTTATTAGTTCGCCGTTTCTAAAATAATTAAAGTTAATCGTACGACGCTTTTTCTGTACTTGTGGTATGTACTCTAGGCTTTCGCCTATTTTCCAATGTACTAGTGTAGGTTCTGTAATAGACCTACCAGCAAACCATTCTATAATACGGTTATTTAGTTCAGCGTTTACTTTTGGTGGCTTTACATATTCCTTTTTAGGCGTAAATTTTACGTTACCAGACCAGCCGCAGTTATGGCAGTTGTATATACCTTCGTCTATATTTACGCTTAGGCATTTATCGCTTTTGTTTTTTCTGGTGTGGCTACATTTTGGGCATATTGTTTTGGTTTCGCCGCTGTTAGCCGTTAGGTTTATACCTAGGTCCTGTAGTTTCTGTTTGTATTCCATTTGTTTTTTTCTGTTTTTGTTTTCTCGTTTGCTAACCTACAAAAAAATCTAGTGTAAAAATTAGCATTTGTACTGTAATTACGTAAACTGCTACAAAATATACAGCAGCTTTTAGTAAAAATTTATGGTTTCTGTTTAGTTGTATAGGTTTTATTTTTGGTAGCTTCATATCTTAAAATTTAGTTTTTTATTAATTAAAAATTATATAAATAACGCTTTATAACGCTGCTTTTTTCTAGCATCATTACTTCTTTTTGTACTTTATTAGTGTCTTCAAAAATAGACTGTCTAGGGCTGTTTATAGTCTGGCTTGTGTATTCTATACTATCTAGGTCGAATACCCAGCAGCCTTTAAAATCTATTACAGCGTAATACCGTTTAGCTATATCTACGTCTAATAGCGCCTGGTATTTATATACTTCTAGCATTTTATCTATATATGTTTCACGTCTAAACTTAAATTCTATTATACATTTTTTACCATTCAAGTTTAAACCCATAGCGTCGAAGTGGCTATAGTCTTCGCCAGTCCATTCTAGTTGCCAGCCGTCTAGGTTTAATAAAAATACTAACTGCTGTTCTAGTAGGTGTATTTTTTCTATACTATTTACTATTTGCATATTCTAATATTTCTTTATATTCAGCTGGTGTTAAATTCATTCGTAAATTAAAGTCCTGTATTACGCCGTTATTAGTAATAGCTTTAACCATTTTAACGCCGTCTTCTAAATACGGTACTAATTCTTTAACACCTTTTAGCTTGTTTAAAGCTATAGGACGCTTTCTAAGCGCGTTTCGTTCCATAAACCTGTCTATATACCGTACACCGTTTTTATCGCTATTACGTAGCTTTAAAACGCTTAAAAAGTTTTCAGACCAGAATTGGTCCTGGCGTAGCTGTTTACAAACTTCGTAAACTTGGCGTAGGTCGTAGCCGTCTATACGTTCTATTCTGTCTAGGCAAATTTTCCATTTTTCTATAGTGGCTGGCGTTTTAGGTCTATACCTTTCAGGAAAAAGTTGTGCGAAGTGTGGGTATGCTTTTTCGACATTTTCAGACTTCGTACTATTATTTCTTTTTGTATATGTACTATTATTCTTAATAGTATATATACTATTATTACTTTGTATCGGATTTTCAGGCGACGGTTTTTCAGGCGACGGTTTTTCAGGCGCTGGTGCGTCTTTTAGTATATAGTTATAACCTACTATTTTACCGTCTTTACGTTCCTGTTCGCGGTGTAAATAGCCCAGCTGTTCAAGTTCAGCTAAAGCGCTGCGTATAGCGTCCCTACCGTTTTTAAAGTGGTTTGTAATAAAATTTATAGTTATTTTATGGTTACTACTATGGCTAAATAAATAACAATATAACCCTGTGGCTTGCTGGCTTATACCTTGCTGCCTAAATATAGCACTAGGCACTATAGTAAACTGGTCGAATTTCGACGGTTTTATTATTCTGTTAAATTTCATTTATTATTCTGTTTATTTTCATTTGTTAGCTGTTTCTATATTAGTACTTTATATACGCTGTACCATAGCGTTACTGTTATTGCGGTTATAAATAGCCACGTAATAGACTTAATATAATTATTCATTCTACAAGCCCTTTAAGTTGGTCGCAAAAGGTACGTAAATCGCCAAAGTGTTTTATAAAATCGCTAAATTTTATTTTGTCGTCTTCGTATAGTTCCCAAAGAACTTCTACTAATAAGTCGAATTCAATACGTGTCATTTTACCTACATATTCGTAGTTAAATTTAAACCCTTCTGGCGCTGTTTGCGTCCAGCGTACCTTTTGGTTTTCTTCGTCAAAGTATACAGCGTTATATTTCATTTTTTAAAGTATTTATCGATAACGTCTTTACATTTATCAAAATCATTCAAACAATATGCAGCCCAGCCGTTATTTTGTAATTCTTCTAGCCAAAATTCCTGCGCTTCTGTTGGTTTGTTTCTACCAGCTTTAAGTTCAATAGCTAGCCCTACAAAGTCGCCACTAGGGCAAAATACCATTACGTCTGGTATACCAGCCTTACCACCTAAATACTTAAATTTAAACCGCTCGAAAGGCGTACGCTTACCTTCGTTTGGAATATGCGCCGCTAGTACGTTTGGGTACTGTACGGCTATATAGTCCATTACAGCGTTTTGTAGCCTGTCTTCTGGTCCTAAATATTTGTGGTAGTGGTTTGCCATTATATTACATTTTCATATTTTAATAGACGGTATTTTATTACCTGGTAGTCTATTTGCAGTTTATTATATTTTCGTACTAGTTGTTCTAGTGTTAATTCTTCTGTTTTTTGCTTGTCTAGTGCTTCTGCTATTTCGTAAAGTTCGTAAAAATTTTCGTCAAGTTTACTATTAAATTTACGCATATATGGCAATTCGGCTAGTGCGTGCATTACTGTAGCGTGGTTTTTATTTAAACTTTGCGCTATTTTATTTAAGCTGTAGCGCCCTAAATTTCTACATAAATAATAGTATAAAGCCCTTGCTTCTATATAAATTGTTCTTCTACATTTTAAACCTAAATCTATACCGTAAAAGTCTTCTACTAGTTCTCTATATTTTTGCATTTTCATTGTTATAATATCTAAAAATTTAACCTAAAACTATTATACCGTCGTCGTTTCTTTTACCGTCATAACCTAGCGCTACGTTAGTGTCTTGGTAGTACTTCCAGTCGGCTATAGCCTTCTTATATTCCTGGCGTCCTTTTTCTAGCAGTTCGTCGCTAATTACATAAGTTTCAACACTATAAGGCGCATTAGTTTCTATTGCTATAAATACTAGTTTATTTACGTTTAACATATCCATATAAAAAGCAGCTTGTATATGGTATTTGTATTTATATACGTCGCTTAGAAACGCCCTAGGGCTGTTATCCTGGCACGTTTTAACATCGCTAATAAAACCAGCTATTTTATTTACGCAGTCTGGGCGTACGCGAACCTTTACGCCTTCATATTCTAAATAGTGGCTTAGTTCCATTTCGCCCTGTACGTAATCTTTAGCTTGTTGGTTTTTACCTAGGTTTTCTAGTATTGTAAGTATACGCTGGTGGTCGGCTTCGTCTAGCACTTCTTTGCCTTCTGCTTTAGCTTGGTGTTCGGCGTATAGTTCCTTACCAGCTTTTGTACGCCTGTCTATTTTTGGTATTATATGGTAATCTTTATAAAATTCGTTAGGTTCGTATATAGCCGTATGTACAGCAGTCCCAAAAGCCATACTAGGCGTGCTTTTAAAGTCTGCATTTAAGTAGTGGTGTACGCTTTTTTTTGCTATCATTTTTAAACCGCTGGCGCTTATATAGTCTTTTTTACTATGGTATTCTGCGTTGGTGTCTTTTACTATTTTCATTTCTTTATATTTTAAATCATTTGTTAAAAAAAAGCCCAGGCGAATAAACGCCCAGGCTGTTATTAAAACCTACCAGGGTAGGTCGGTTTCCCCTTGTGCTACTTTAGTTTCTTTTTGTTCTGTAGGCTTATAGGTATTAAACGACATACTTAAACTACCGTCGTCATTTTTCCATAGGTTCGCTTTGTATTGCGTGTCGCCTTTATATTCGCTTTTAGCGTCTTGTACTTCGTCCTGTTTTAAACATTCTATAAGTAGTTTTGGCGTTATTAAAACGTTTGCTAAAAGGTTCTGTGGCGCATTATCGCCAGGGTTAAATAGTCGTACGCCATTTACGTACTTAGTTTTCGTGTTACTCATTATATATTGAATTGTGCAGTTATCTGCTGTTTATACTCTTTTTTCATTTTGTAATTAGCCAGTACTTTTTTAGCCTGGTCGGTTGTACCCTTTAGGGTTGCGTTTAGTTGGTTTTCTGTTAGCCAGCTTTTATTATCCTGGTTACCATTTTTGCCGCTTTGGTTATGTACAGCGTTACCTACTTCGTCAGCACTAGCTATACTAGTGTCTAGTCCTATACCTAAATAGCCTAACGCGCGCCCTAAAGCGCTTGTAAAGCCGTTTTCTAAAAACGACGTTTTATTTATGTAGCTACTGTCGCGGTATTCCTGGGCGTGGGCGCTTACCATTTCGTTACCGTCTGGGTCTAAAATAGTAGCTTTAAATACGCCTTCTTTGTCGTCTAAACTTATTAGGTCTTCGACTATTCGCCAGCCATTATAGGTGGCTTCTTTTCTAAAGTGCATAAGCCGTTCGTTTACGGTTATATACTCTTTGCCTTTTATATTTACTGTTTTCACTTGTTTATAATTAAATTAAAAGTAATATCTATACTAAAACCAGCTTTATGTAATGCGCGAAGTTCGGCTACTCTAAAAGTTTCTGGGCTATCTAGCCGCGTATATACCGTAGGGTATTTAGCGCCTATTAGTTCGCATATATCTTTTAAAGTAAAACCTAGCTTACGCATTTCAGCTGTAAATAAATCTTTATACATATTGTATATTTTACTGCTAAATTACAAATAGATATTAAACTATGCAAATTTATTTTAAAGTAAAAACCCACCCAGCGCTAGGCTTACAGGTGGGTTAGCAGCAAACAAAGGGCTGTTAATTCTGGTTATTGGTATGTATAAACTTCTGTTTTTGTGGTTTCTGTAGCGGCGGTATCGCCGTCCTGGTTTGGTTTGTGTGCTATAATATTGTATCTATTTTTACGTAGGCTACATTCTAAGCCGTCTAGTATTAAGCTGTCGCCTTCGCTAAAATTAGTAAAGTTTATTCGTATTTTATCCATAGGCGTAAGCGGTTCTGTCTGTAGGTTGTATAGTGTACCTTCATAACGTAGTACAGTACTTCTAAAGTCGTTTAGTTGCTGTTTAGCTGTAGCCTGGTAAGGTCTAGGTACATCTAAAATACTAGTATAAATATCAGTATAACCTAGACTAAAGTTAAATAATTCGCGTTCTATTTCTGTTTCGTTTATTAAAACATTTGTAGTAGTGTCTTGTGTTAGTAGGCGTTCATATATTGACGTTCGTTGCTGGTCGCGAAACATTACAGTATTATCTATATAAACGCCCTGGTAGTTAGTTAAATAGTTTCTAGGTCCATATATACGTAAATAAACCGTTTGGCTTTGTCCAGCTGCTGCTGGTAATTCGGCTACGTCTAAAGACTGGCTTACCCAGGCGTCGGCAGCGTTTTTATCATTTTCAAAAAAGAAGTATTTAACTGTAGTAGTCCAGTTCTTATTTGTTGTATCGTAGTAGTAAGTAGTTCCACTAGTAAAATAAATTTGGCACCAGAACCTATTATATAATGTAGTAGACTGTATAGCGTTGTTTGTGTCGTAGTAATAGTTTAGTCTTAGCTTCATAGCTACGCCGCGGTTACCGTTATACTGTCCTGTTATTGCTAGGTTTGTAGGCGTACTACCGCTGTTTATAGCAGTTGTTTTAAAACTTCTACTACCAGTTAAAGCTATTTCGTCTGTAGTAAAACTACCGCTAGTTATAGTCCAGTGTGTAGTATTTTGAAATTCAAAACCTACGTCGTCGTTATAGTCTACTATTCCTTTTATTGGCGGTACTTTAAACTGTACAGCTTTATAGCCGCGTTCTGCTTCGCGTGTTAGGTTTTGGTCTAGTGGCTGTAGGTCAGTTCTTACAGTTCTTAAACCTTCGTGGTTATAGTCTTCCTGGTATGTACCGCTACTATTGAAACGCTTAAAATAAAGGCGTTCTATATCGCCTTTTAAATAAGCCTGTCGCATAGTTCCTATACCAGCTGGTAGCGCCGAATTATCTACCTTGTACTGTTTAACGTAGTCTATTATAGCTTCTTCGCTGTATGTACTGTTATTTAAAACTACCCAGCGCCCATTAGCTTGGAAAATTCTAGCGTTTATATTTTTTAGTATGTTTTCTAAAAATTCTTTAGCGTTAAAAAATTCGTAGTCGTCGCTTATAAAAACCTGTTCGTTTCCTGTAAAATCGCGTGTATATAAATTGTAGTTAGTTCCTAGTATATCTATTACAGCTATGTCGTTATTTAGTATTACGTCAATATCCAGCCCTATATTGTCTAGCGCTTTACATATAACGCTAGATAGTGTAAAGTTTAAATCGCCAAAAGAAATAGTATAGTAGCTGTTATCTACAAAATAGTTATCTAGTTCGCCTATACCGTCTATAGCGGTTAGGTTTATAGGTTGTGGGTTAGGCGCTAAAACTTCTGCAAACTGGTCGCTAAGTAGCCAGCCAGTCCAGAATAGCCTATAGTCGTCTACAGTTTCTATAGTTAGATATTTACTAAAACACGTACCACCTTCTACAGTTCCACCGTCGTCTAGTACCCTTCTATTAAAAGCTGTTTGCGTATCTAGGTAGCCTATTAAACTACTATCTACGCAGTTGTCAGCTTCCACTATACCGCCGTCCTGTTGGCTTCTAGTTTTATATGCGTCGCGTACAGTCTGGGCTACATATACTTCTACTTTGTATTCGCGTTCTGGTTCGTTAAAGAAGTCGTCGTAGTTTGTTTCGTCTGTTTGGTATAGGCTTATATTGCAAGTGCTACCAATTATAGGGCTGTAAAAGTCGTCGTCGCCGTCCCATTTAATTTTTACTGGGTCTTCGCCACCTACTAGCGGCAGTATTTCGCCTGTATAGCCGTCTTTTAAAATGTCTAAACGTCTACCGTTGCCTTCGTGGTCTTCAAAATCTAGCCTAAATTTTACGCCGTACGCCATAATGTTTTATTTAATTCTGCCGCGCTGTTTTTCGGCGCGTTGTAGTGCTACTATAAGGTCTTGACCGCGTAGTTCAAATTGACCGCCTACGTTTACTTGCTGCGCTTGTCTGTCGCCTATTAAGTTTTTAAGTTTATCTAGTGGCGCTATTACTTCTGGGTTACTTCTAGCGCCAGCATATTCGCCCATTAGTCCTAGTGTTGGACCGCTAACTATACCGCCATTAGCAAACGCCGCTATAGCGCCTGTACGTGGTCCGCTAGCTGTTGCACCGCCGCCGCCTTTTCCTTTTCCTTTTGCTATGTTAGCAGCACCAGCTTTTACCGCAGCACCTATAGCTATTAAGGCTACACCAGCTACTATAGCTGGTATTCCAGTTAGTTTAGTTAAACTTTCTTTTATAGCTTCAATAGCTATACCATTTTGTAAAACTAGCTTACCCATTTGTATAGCCATATTTGCTAAGCCAGTAAGTAGTGTACTAGATAGTGCGCCTATTAAGCTACCGCCGTTTGCTATAGCTTCGCCTAAAGCCATACCTATACCTTCGGCTACACCTTGAAGACCACCAGTAACTATTTCGCCTACAGCTAGGGCGTTTTCCTGTGCTATTAGTTGCTGTTCTATACCTCTAGCTTTTAGAATACTATTACTTCTTTGTAGTGCGCCGTCTAATTCTTTACTACTATTACTAACACTAGCGGCTAACATAGCTACAGGGTCTGTAGTTACGGTTTGCATTTCGCCTAGTAAACTACTTCCAGCTTGTAAATTTAACTGCTGGGTAGTACCCATAGCAGTACCAGCTGTAGCACCTAAGGCGCTTACGCCTGTAGCTTGCTGTCTAACTGGTCCAGCTGCTGGCTGTATTGGTGCAGCGGCTGTTTTGTTCTTTTGTTTTTCTAGGTCTTCGTTAGCTTTTATAGCTTCGTTTACTACTACTAGCTGCTTTTTATATACGTCTATTTCGTCCTGTACTTGTTGTACTCTAAATTGACCGTCTTCATAGCCGCGTTTATAAAGGCTTTGTTTTCTTTTTTCAAGCGCTTCTATTTTTTCGCCTAACTGTGCGGCGTCCATTTGTTCAAGCGCTACTTTATTAGCTTCTTTTTGGCTTTTTCTATATTGTACTAAAGCTACAGTAACAGCTGCTATAGCAGTTGCTACAGCTAGTATAGGGTTGGCTATCATAGCTGCGGTTAAAACTCTAAAGCCACCAGCCGCTAGGCTTAATAGTCCTGGTAGTTTTCCTAAAGCCATTAGAAACGGACCTACAGCGGCTACTATTCCAGTAATAACTAATATAGTTTTTTTAGTGCCTTCGTCAAGTCCCATAAACGCTTTAAGTAATTCGTTTACTTTAGTTACCATTTTGGTAAACGCTGGTAGAAGTATCTGTCCTAAGTTAGCGCCTATTTCTTTTAGGCTTTCTGTAAAAATACGCATCTGGTTAGCTGCGCCGCCTTGGGTTCTAGCAAAATCGCCTTGCGCGTTTCCTGTACTAGCTATTACATATTGATAACGCAGCGTAGTTTTTTCCGCTTGCGTCATTGCTTTTATATTTTTTGTAATACCCTGGGTTAGTGCAAACTGTTTTAGGTTTGCTTCTGTCATTACAATACCTAGGCGCTTTAAGCTTTCTGTTTCGCCAGTAAATACAGCAGCTAGCGCTGTAGTAGCTTCTTCTATTTTTATGTTTTTAAAAGACGCTAAGTCGCCAGCTAGCCCTACCATACTGGTAGACATTTTAGCTGCCTGGTCGGTTGTTAAACCCATACTAGTACCCATATCGCCAAACATAGCAGCCATATCTAACGCTGTACCTTGCGCTATACCAAACTGGGTTAAAGTAGTTTTAGAAAATTCTTTTACGCTTTCACTACTTTTTTTAAAACTTACGTCTACTTTATTTAGGCTTTCTTCAAAATCACTAGCTAATTTTATAGCAGCGCCACCAGCAGCAGCAATAGGTAACGTAAGACCTACGCTTAAATTTTTACCTATGCGCGTAGCGTCCTTACCAAACTGTTGTAATTTGTTACTAGACTTTTCTAGCGCCTTTACTAGCTTGTCACTTTTAGCTTCTAGTATTACCCTTAATTTTTGGTCTGCCATAGTGTAGAATTATAGCTGTAAAATTACGAAATTTTTAACCGTTAGTATTTTTAAAATCTGCTACAGTTCTAGTGCCGCTAGCCTTAGCCCTAGCTGACCGTTCTAAAAAGCGTTCGTATTGTTCTCTAGTGCTTTTAGGCGCAGTAGCTTTTTTAGTATATATATCCTGTGGAAGTGGTAGTAGCTGTTCTGGTTTTACCATTTGGCTACGCTTAGTACAGTTTACGTTATACAGCATAGTAGCTATATAGCGCGTTTGTTCCCAGTTTACGTAGTTCTGTATAGTGTGGGCTTCGCCTAGCAGCTGGTTTTCGTTCCAAGTATTAGCCCAGAAGTCGTTAGGGTTAATACCTATTTGCCCTATATAATAGTCTAGTAGGTCGTCCCAGGTTAGGGTTTTGTTTTTTTTTGTGTAGTAGTTTTACTAGGTTTTGGGTTACGTTCTACACCCATATTTAAGTCGTTACCTAGTAGTTTAGTTTCCATTAGCGCGGCTACTATGTCGTTTAACTGGTCGCTAGTAAGGTCTTCTAGCCAGGCGCCTACAGTAAATTTATTGTAGTCTATTTCGTTATTATTTTCCTGGTCGTTAGCTAGTAGTGCGCTGTATATTAAATCACGAATAGCGCTTAGACTTAAACCACTAGCGAATAGGTCGCCTATTTGGTCTAGTGCTACGCCTTGGGCTTCTGTAAAGTTTGCCCAGAAGTTCATACTAAAATGAAGTGTGCGGTTTTTACCGCCTAGTTTTAGAGTGTAGTACCCCCTTTTTCTGTTTGCCATATTAAAAAAATTAGCCCTAGTTCCTTACGCTAGGGCTGTTAGTTTGTTACTAGTTTGTAGACGCTGTAATAGTACCAGTAATAGTAATAGAACCACTATAAGTTACTGGGCTTTCCATTTCTGCGCTTACTTCTAAGCTGCTTAAAAAACCAGCACCGCTATAAAGTTGGTCGCCTGTAGCGGCAGTTCCAAACTCAAAATACAATTTTGTACGTGCTAGTAAAAAGTCGCCTAGTTCAGCAGCGTTTTGTGCGTCTGTATAATCTACTAAGCCTTCAAATGAAATTTCGCCGCTTCTTACGCCAGCTATTACTTCTTGAAAGCCGCCGCTATCTTTAGTAGTAGCTTCTGGTAAATCATTAGACAAAGATATAGTACAGCTTGTAGTGTGTCCTATATTCGCTTCCGCACCGTCTGTAGACGATACTTTTAGTAGTAAATCTGTTCCGTTAAATACTGTACTAGCCATAAGTCGTTTTATTTTCTACAAATATACGTATTTATTTTTTTTATTTTTTGCTGTAGTTAATACCAAAAAAAGTGTGTACGCCGTTGTCTTCTATTACTATTTCGCTAGCAGCCCAGTCTTCTGGCTGTTCTTCTATACCTTGCCATAGTACGTCTACGCTGTATTTTTCAGCTAGTATTGGCGCTGTAGTTTCTACTAGTTCGCCGTCTTCGTCTTCTTCGTATTCGCCTGGCGTTACTACTATATGTCCTAGCTTTACTATTGTGTGTTTGTGGTCTGGGTATGTTTCGCCAGTTACTTCGTCTTCGCTATGTGGCAGCGCGTCTATTAGCGCGTCTGCTGCGGCTTCGTCTGTAAATTCGTATTTCTTAAATAAATATTTCATTTTATATTAACTTTTAATTATTTTACTCTTGTTTTTATTATAGGTGTAATTGTTACGTTGTTAATGCTTGTAATTCGCTGTCGGTTAGTTCGTGATTAAATATTCTAAAATCTTTTATATTACAAGAATTTGTACTAATTGACCTAAAAACACCAATTATATAATCAGTAAAAGATGTATTAAAGGAATTATTTGAACAATCGGTTTTAGTAGCTTCAAGTTCGCCATCTACATATAATTTTACAGTTGTATCGTTTAAAAATAAAACTGCTACTTTATGAAATCCACCAGCATATGTTGAGGTTGAAGTTAAAATATTTTCTGTGCCCTGTGGTCGTGATAAAGCCAATACTTTATTATTACTGCTAAATAGTATTGAGTAATAGTGATATTGATTTGATTTGTCATAAAAACCACAAGTACCACTCTCTTGTCCTAAAGTATGATTACCCTCAACATACATAACAAAAGGATAAGATGTTGGTACATTAGGTACTGAATTTATTTCAGAAGTTTCAGCCAACCTCGTTACTGCACTACCTTGTGTTGGTATGTAAGATGTAGCGTAGCTTCCTGCTTCGAGTTGTGCGCCCCATATATAGATATTGCCATTACCATCCCCTGTATATTGCACCATACCTAAGCTCTTGGTATTTCCTGTGGCTGCATTAGCTAAATTTACTCTAAATGTGTTTGGAGCAGTTGATAACTGTGCTATAATTGTACATCTATACCACCCATTACCAAAATCTTCTATTTTAGCATCAGTAAGAGTTGCTGTGCCATTTATAATTGTTTCGCCAAGTGTACCATTTTCTAAATCAAAAACCTTACTTGCTGCAAAAGAATTGCTTGTGCTAAGTAGTAACAACTGTATATATTTTTGTGTTCCTTTTTTAACAAAAATACTTAAAGCATAATCTGTTGCTGATGAAGCTGTGATGGTTTTGCTTAATCTGTGATAGCCAAAATTACTATTAGCTTCTTGAAGTTTTGTAGCATTTAACGAACCATCAGGCGATATTGCAGAATCGGCAGTATCAGTAGTTTCACTTCCTGTGTTTGCCCATTGAGTAAAATCTTCGCTGTCGGTTACTAAATTCGTTCTACTCGGTTCAAGAAGTAGATGCCCACTTGTGTTATCTAAAAAGTCAATACGAGGTTTACCACTTCCTACTGTTTCAATTAACCCCTGTTTGTTTACCCTTGTAGCTGATGATGCCCTTGTAAAGTCAAAAGGCAAAGGTTTAAAGTTGTTGTTTTCGTCATTATACGCTAAGGCATAGCCATCTTTGACTGCCCAATTACCATTACCGAATTTAAAAGTATTTGCCATTATTCTATTGTATATAATTGTCCTTTTGCCATTTCGTTAAAGCTATCCCAAGATGTTAAATCTTCTAATTCTGTGTCGCTTAATGCTTCGTTAAAAGTCATTAGTTGTTTAGTGTTGCCGTAGAAATGATTAAAGCCACCTAACTCGAAGTTTAAACTATTTAAACCTGTTGGCGTATTTGTGTTAGTACCACCATCAAATTCAAATCCATTTACCCATAAAGCATAATCGCCACTTTTGTATTTAAGTGCCAATTTATTGTTATTGTCAATATCTAAACCACTTGCCAAAGTAGTAGATACTGCACTGCCACCAACAAATACTTTACCGTAAAGGTTATTTGTGTTGTCAAAATCAAATACAACAGAATTTGTATAACTGCCACTATCTATAGATATTCTTTTAAAAGTGCTGTCCGATATTGTAGAAATTTCCCCAAACAAAACCCCTTCGCTGTCGTTAAACGTATCAGAAGTTCCTGCACCGTTACAAACATCTGCTGAACGGGTTACACCTGCTGACGTATTAATATTTTTAATATAGGAAGTTACATAGCTTCCTGCTTCAAGTTGCCAGCCAAAAGTATATGTAGCACCATTTAAAGCACCAATACCAACCTCTGAAGTTGTAGAAGAAGTTTGTGCATATATCGAACATCTATACCACCCATTACCATAATTCTCAATAGAACCTGTTGCATTCGAATTAGATACTACTGCTCCTGTTTGAATGTTGAATGTTGATTGATAATAACTGCCATCATAAATATATATTTCAACCTCTGCATCTGCATTATATTTTAAAAAACAGCTAAAGACATTGTCTCCTGAAGAAATAGAAACACTTTTTGCAATATAACTCGTAGATGCGTTTATAGTTGATGCATTAAGTTCGCCTGTTGGCGAAGTGTTTGTATTTGTAGTTATTGTTGAACCTGACGTTCCTGAAGATAAATTATCAGAATAAGTAATTTTATTCGTTCTACTCGGTTCTAAAAGTAAAGCAGGGCAATCCTGTACTACTCCATCTAATAAAGGGTAATCTAATCTTGGTGTATTAACTGCTACGGTTTCTATAAGTCCAGCTTTATTTACTCGTGTTCCGCTTGAACCTCTTATAAAATCAAAATCGCCGTCGCCGTTTGTAGGAAAAACGCTATAAAGTTTACTAGCTTTATAAGCCGCTGGTATTAGCGCCAGGTTCGCAGTATCTTGTACACCCATTTATAGTAATTTTTACAAATTTACAAAAAATACTAACGGCGCTTACCTTGACCGCGTCTAGCCTTTTTGTAGCCCTTTTGTCCTGGGCTTGCGTTCTTACTATGTCTACCTGGGCGTTTCTTTTTGCCATTACCCCTAAATATAAACTGCGGTAGTTTAGCCATTACTTAGTTTTGTCTTTTAGTTTTTCGTAGGTGCGAAGTCCACCTAGCCCTAGCATTCCTAGTAGTATTGTTATTAAGTGGTCCATTTGTAAAGCTGGCGGTATTTGTTCTGGGCAAACCCAGGCTATAATATCGCGTAGTATAAAATTATATAGTAAAGCTACACCACAAACCCAGCCAATAAAAGGACGCCACCCAGCTACAAATATACTGCGGTGCTGCGCTTCTATTTTGTTTACTTCGTTCTGTACCTTTATTAGTTCTAGCGCTTTTGCTGGGTCTATTTCTTTGCCCTTTATAGCTTCGCGTAAGTCTTTAGCGAAAGTACCTAAATCGCTACTGCCGCCGCTATTTGACCCTAATAATTTAGCTAGTAGTTTAAACATTAGTATACCCAGTTTACGTTAGACGGCTTACTAGCATCTATATCAATATGTACAAAACCTTTGCCAGTTCCTATGCGCTTAATTCCTAACAGCATAGCTATACGTATTATTTCGTAGCGTTGGTTACTGTCTGCTATAGCAATATCTACAGCCAGTCCTTTTAGGTGGCTGCTGTTTTCTTTACCGCCTACATAATTATTATGTTCTGGCGTTCTGTAGCCGCTTGTAATAGCAATAGGTTTACCGTAAATAGTACGCATTTCGTCTAACAATTCTAGTAGTTCCTGGTCCATATTTATACCACTACCAGGCGCGTCTGGGCTGTCGAATTCTGCTATAGTAAAGTATTTTAGCATAAACTACAATATATACAAATATCACACACTATTTTTTATTTTTATATAATTCGCGCCATTTATAAATAGTATACCCTATAGTAGTTAATAAAAGTACAATTTTTAAAAGCAGTTCAATTTCTGTTAAAGATAACGCAAAAGCGCCTAAATTCATAGCGTAAAGTTTTAAGTCTTGTACTTCCATTGTGCAAAGATAAAAAATTAAAAACTTAATACAGTTATTTGTAAGTCTTCTACTCTAGCTGTGGCGTTATTTTTATCTACTTTAACTTGTATTTTAACACCTGTAGTTTTTATAGCGTCAGTTACAAAAAACTGGGTAGTTCTACTATACCTTACTTCTGTACCGCTATTAGCTATTGTATCGTGCGAAAATTCTACGCTTTTAGTAGTGTCTGGGAAGTATAAACGGCTATCCATTCTAGTATTAGCGCTGCCTGTTGTTATATCGTAGTCATTACGTACTAGTACTACACTACCAGCTGGTAGTTCGCTTAGTTCTATAGTATTAGTAGCGCTGTCCCAAAGGTCGCCAGTAACGTAGCTAGGTTTATGTGTAGTTAGCGTACCGCTTCCAGCTTTATTATTTGTTAGGTCTGTCCAGGTGTCTATTACTAAGTTTATAGGCGTAGCTGTCGTAGCGGTGTCTTCATAAAAAGCAAAACCGCCTAGGGTATCATATAAGGCGTTTACGCTAGTTTTTATTTCGTTTACATTAGCAGCAGTTACTTTGTATATTTCTGCTAGTGCGCTAGTGCTGTTGTCGGTTTTATTTGTAAAAGTAATTTTAGCCATATTGCTTTATTTATGTTTGTAGTTCGCTTTGTAGTTCTGCCTGTAGTCCACCTGTAGGCGGTATTTGTTCTATACGGTTACTAAGTTCTATAATAGTCCTAAAGTACGTATAGTCGTCGCTATCTTCTGTTAAATAGTTTATACCAGCTACAGTACTAGTAAATACTTTAAAACCTTCTGCTTCTAAGTCTATATAGTCGGCGCTTCTAGTACGTACTATTTGTAGTATAGCGTCTGTTATTAAGTTGCTATCTAGTTCGCCGCCACTATCGCCAGAAAAGCGTGTAATAACTTCTAAGCGCGTTATAGTTTCTGTTATATAGCTAGTACGGTTTTGGTCTACTTCGTCGTTAGAAACGCTGTAAATACGTATAAAAGGGTATGTGGCGCTACTAGGTATTCTATTATAAATAGGTACTGTAGCACCGCGTAGGGTTACATTACCGTTTAGTTTATCCAGTAGGGCTTTACGTACTCTATGTATTACTTCTTTCATATATATTTTTTTAGTTTGTCGTCTAGTCTATCCATTAAACCTTTAAGACCTTCGCGTACACTAGGAAAAAAATAAGGCTGCGGCTGTATATTTACTTGGCGCTTACCTTCGCCTTTAAATAGTTGTTTTATTTCACTAGCACTAAAGCCTAGCGCCTGGGCATCTTTAGTATCTATATAGCGCCCAGTTCCAAACTCCTGGTAAGACGCGTATTTTTTGTTATAGCCTACTTCTGCGGTGTTACCTTTTTTAGCCATATATACAGACTGCTTTAGGTCGCCTTTGTCTACAGGCACACGTTTAGTACTACGCTTTACTATGTCGCTAGCAGTTCTACCTACTTCGTTACTAAGTTCCTGGCGCGCAAACCTTTTAAGCTGTTTTAGCTTACCGTCTAATATAGCTAGGTCCTGTGGGTTTATTTTAGCGTTCATTACTTAATTTTGGTAGCGTTCATTAGTCTATTTTGGTAGCTGTTAGCGTAGTATAAAAATCTTGTTCGTGTTCTAATATACTGTTAATTCTGTATTTAGGTCCAGTGCCTTCTACTTGTATTAGGTCTTGGTCTTGTATTTCGTCTACAGTTTTTTTACGCATTACTAGTTCTATTTCTACAAAGTGCTGGCGCTGTCCATTTTCGCTTTTTATATTACCGTCTTTATACGTTAAATTAGCCCAGTAGGTAGCTACTACAGCTTCTGTAGAAGTAAAGCCGCCAAACTCGTCCTGGCTTTTAGTTAGCCTTACTACGGCTATTTGTGTATCTAGTTTGCCAGCGTCCATTATACAAACATTGTTTTATAACTAGTTAAAAGCGCCTTAGTTTCTGTTGGTACGTCCTGTACTATAGTTCCTGTTTTATAGTCGCTGCGGTTATCGTATAGCGTGCTTATAAATTGTAGCATAGCGTTCTTTATAAGGTCGTCGCTTAGTCCAGCAGTTACGTAAGTTATTTTAACATCTTTAGCGCTTCCGCCGTCTAATTCTATACGTTCGTTATCTAGTCCTTTAACAGTATGCGCGGCTGTATTACCTTCTGCTGTTACTGTACTTATACTAGCTATAGGACCAAAGGGTATGTCTATTATAGCTTCTGTCTGGCTTAAATAGTACGTTCTATTCTTAGCCACTATATCGCGGCTTATATAGTTTTCGCACCATTCGCGCGCCTGGGTTATCATTCTAGTAATTAAACTGTCGTCGGCGCTAGTGTCTATTCTAACGTAGTTTTTTACGTCGCTAGCCGTTAGTATTTCGTTTCCTGTAGTGCTGTTAATTTTTATTTGACGCATCTTAAAAATAATTTCTGTAAAAATACGAAAAAAAAAGCGCCACTTTTTACAGTAGCGCCCTGAGAGAAACAAATGAAAAAAACAGAAATTATAAATCTATTAAAGCAAAGTTATTAAAATTGTCTTTATACTTTCCTTGTATTGATAACCTAACGCTTCTTTGTTGATAATTAGGTATAATAAAAAAGCCGTCTAGTACAGTAAAATAAATAGCAAAAAAATCTACTTCTGCTTTAGTGTAGAAATCTGTACTGCGCCTTAAAACTAAGTGTATGCTGTCGCGGTTAAACTTACGTTCGGCGCTTACGTTCTTTACTTGTATCTTATATAGCTTTAAATCGCGTTCTATAATACAGTCGTATGGGCTGCTATCTAAAAGCGGCATAGATACATTAAAGCCTTCCTGTATAGCTTTTACGCTAAATTTATATTCTGCTAAACAGCCTAACTGGTTGCGGTCCACTTTGTTTTAAATTGCTTCCACTAAGCTACAAAAAAAAACCGCCCTATAAAGGACGGCTTTTCAACAATCAAAAAATAACTATGAAAAAATCTATACTTATTTAACGCCAGTATAGCGGCGCATTACGTCGCTTGCTTCTGTTAGCTTTTTTATAACCAGTATTTTCTGGGTTACTGGTAGCTTATTAAAACTATCTTGGTCTACTAGGTTTTTAAATTCCTGTAGTATACTATTGTTTGTCATAACTTAAAACGCTTATTCCTAATAAAAACATAAAAAAAGTACCTAGTACGTCGTCAAATATAACTAGGTCGCGCAGTCCCAGCGCTAATAAACCCCAGCCTAGTATTGGTTTTGTATACTTCATAGCCCTACCCATTTGTCAGCGTGCGCCATTAGTTGTAAAAACCCTAGCGTAAACCCAAAGGCAGCTAGGTATATTATACAGTCAAAAATAAAGTTTTCTGTTTTTCGTTTCATATTATTAAAATTATACTGCTAATATACAAATAAATCTTAAACATACAAATAAATCTTAAACTTTTTTACAGGGTATAAAAAAACCCCAGCGGTTAGCCAGGGTTTTGTTTAGTGTCTAGTAATTAGTTACTAGGGTGTTTCAAGTGCAGCTTTGTCTACGCTAAAGTCGCCAGTTACAAAGGCGTTAGGTAGATAGTTAGTAAGTGCTACGCGTTCCTGTACTCTTACAGTTACAAAACCGTCGCGTACGTTAGTGCCGTCTTCTTTAAAGAATTCAACGCCTACGTTATCACGTACCCATAACTGAGTACCCATTCCGAAGTTACCTACTAGGTATTTATCAGAAGTTACCGCAGTATTTAATACTACTGGTACACCGTTAATACGTGGCTGTAGCCCTTGGTTCCAATCTTTTACTAAGTATTCGTTTTGCGAAGACTTTAGTAATAAAATTTTGTGGAAGTCAGTAGGGTTAATCATAATGTAGTCAGCAGCATAGTTAGCTAGTGCTAATTGGTTTAACGCTACAGTAAGTACGTCAAACTCGTTAGCGCTTTCGATAGCGTTAGCAAACCCACCAGCAGCAAAAGCTGTAGCATCAGAAATAATACCGCTTAGCTGTGGTGCTACGCCTGTACCGTTTAAGATTTGGTTGTCTTCTACTTCTAATAGTTTTTCTGGCGCGCGTGCAGAAAGGTAGCTAGTAAGCTGTGGCGTGTCGTTTAGCATTTCTTCTGAAATTCTAAAGTATGTACCAATTTTCTGTACGTTAGCATCAGACGCTGTAAAGTCAAAGTCAGACTGTCCTAGTGTTGAACCTTCAGAAGTGGCAGCAGCACCGTTAGAATAACCGCTTTCCTTTACGAAGCGTACTACGTCAGACGCAGTAGAACCTTGCGCGATTAGCTGGCGCATATGAACCAAACGTGTAGGGTCATATTTGTAGCCTGGTACGCGGTCAGCTGGTATAACTTCGCCAGTAAAATCGGCGCCTGTAGTCATATCTGCTTTTACTTCAAAGCGTGCAGCTTTAGACATTCCGTTACGCATAGCGTCAATAGCACCGCCTTCAATAGCTTCTGCTAAAGCACCTTTAAAAGATACTTTTTTTCCAGCTTCGAAGTTCTTTTTATTAGCTACTTCTAACGCGTCGAAACGTTCGTTAAATTTATTAGTTAAGTTGGAAATTTCAGACTTTAACATTTCGTCTGCTTTTCCGTTGGCGCTTTCAATCGCCTGTCCGTACGCCTTTTCCAATTTAGCGTCGATTACGTCGCCTAATTGGTCTAGGTGTTTTTTAGTATTTTCTTCCATTATAGAAAAATTAAAAAAGTTAGTTGTTAAATTTATTTATTAAATACTCAAAAACCGCCTGGCTGTCATCTGCTGGCTGCGTGTCGTTAGACGGCGCAGTAGCTGTAGCGAATAAACCTTTTAGTTTTAGTAGTTCGGCTTCGATAGCGTAGCCCATTTCGTCGCTTATATCGCCTTTGCGTACAAGTTTAGCTAGTGCATCGTATCTTTTTAAAATGTTTTCCTGGGCTTTTTCGCCTTTAACGTCTAGTATTTTAGCTTGGTCGTTAGCCGCTAGTGTTACGGCGCTTACTTCGTATAGCTTTACTTCCGTTATTTCGCGGTAGTCCATTTTGTTTTCTTTTTGCATTGGTAAAATACCTACGCTGTTTTCAGTAATTACGCCAGCCTTCATTAGTTCTAGTACGTCGTTTCCTAAAGTAGTTTTAGCTATTTCAGCTGTAAACATTAAACCTTTGTCGTCTTCTACTAGTTCTACCATTTTACCTAGTGGCTGCGCCATATTGTGCTGGTATAGATACTTTACGCGGTGTCCATTTTCTTTAATAGTCTTTGCGTATGCACCAGGGCGTATAATATCGCTGTCGCTATCTTTATTATTAAAGTAGCTAGCGTACCCTTTTACAATACCTTTTTTTTCGTCAGCGTCTACTAGTTCGCCTAGTGGCGCGCTTTTAAATAAAATACTCATATTAGAATAATTTGTACAAATTTACGGTTTTTTTATTAGTGTTACTTCGCCTTGGTCTGGACCTATTCCGTCTTCTACAGCTTCTAGTATTAAACCTTCTTTTAGTGCTTTTTTAAGCATATCTATTAAACCTTCGTCGCCTAAATAGCTAAAGAAGTTAAAAGGGTTTTCAGCTTCTGGGTTAGCTGCTTGGTATTTTTCTAATAGTTTACCTAGTTCGTCCATTATTTGCTTTTTAAAAGTTCGTCCCAAAGTTTTAAAGTGTCAGCGTATATTTCTGGAAAAAGTTCCTTAAATAAAGGGTTACCGCCGTCGTAGAAGTTTTCGCTAGCGTGGGCTAATACTTCCCAGCGCTGGGCGTTTTTACCATAACTACCTTTATAATAAACGTTTTTGTGTCCGCCGCCTACTTTATTTTTAGTAATAGCGCCAAAAAAATCATAAGTAGCGGCGCGAAATTCTTTATATTCCTGGTCGGTTAGTTTATATTTCTTTTTAAAATAGTCGGCTTTATCTTTATTAAATAAATTTTGTAGCTTCCTATTATACTTAAAATGTATATCGCCTTGGCGTCTATCTCTAAAACCTAGCTGTTTATTAAATTTAGTAAAGTATTTTTCTACTATTTTATTAGAAACTATTTTATAGCTAGACCATTCATTTTGAAAATGTATCTGGTGTCCTATTTCGTGGTTCAAAACCTTTTTAAACGAATTACTACCTTTTTTAAATCTTAGTGTACCTATTTCTATAAAGGTGTTATCAGCGCTTAAAAAAGCGCCTTGGTTTGACTTCAAACGTATATCTATACTTTGTTTTACTTGTTTTAGTATTTCTAGGTCGCCTACTATATAGCCTTGGGCTTCTATTTTCTTTAATTGCTTATACTGGTCTAGTGCTGGGTGGTTTACCCTTTCTAAGTAGTCGCCTAGCGGTTCGCCTTTGCCCTGGTCTGGTCCGCTGTACCTTGGCTTAGGTTTTGGTTTTGGTGCGCCTATAGTTGCTGCTATACTAGCTACGTCTGCGGCGGTTAGTCCACCTGTTAGGTTTTCGCCAGCTAATTGTACGCCTATATTTTCTAGACCTTCTACAGCTACAGCGTCTTCTATAGGTACTGGTATAGCGGCGCATCTACAGTTAATTACGTTACTGGCGCTGCCGCGTCTGTCGCCAGGTTCCATTAGTTCTTCGCCTTGTACTATAAAAGGCTGGTTAAAAGGTACGGTCTGTCCGTCTGCTGCCCTGTGGCTTGCGCGTTCGCGTCCGTCTAGTGCTGTAGACCATTCTTTATATAGCTGGTCTGCTGGGAATATAGTAGTAGCGCTTTCTAGTATAGCCTTATTACTTATAGCGGTGGTTTCTGTACGTATAAACCGTTCAGCTTGATATTTACTGTAGCCGTCAAACTGTCGGCGTAATATACGCGCTTGTTCAGCTGCGCCTAGCGCTTGGAATTCTGGGTCGCGGCTAAGTTTAGTTGTAAGGGCTATAAGGGTTTTTAACGCTGTACCCTGTACTAGTGTTACGTTTGTTTTAGCTACCGCAGCGCCATAACTAGCAAAACTAGCGCGCCATTGGTTCTGGTATTGTTCGGCGCTTTGCTTCTTTACAAACTTTTTATAGTTCTTAAAATACCAGTTCGCAAAGTGTAGCCCTGTTTCTTCGTAGTATTCTTCGTAGAATTTAGACAAAAAAGCTACAGGAAATAAACCCTGTACTATTATACGCCCTTCGTCTACAAACTGCTGGACGCCTTTAGCGTATTCGGCGTTATACCATTTGCGTAGCTTAGCTATGTACTGGCGTTCCATTTTACCGCGTTCGCGTTCTACGGACGTTTGCCAGACTTGCTTAAACTGTTTACTTAGCAGTTGTTTAGGCATTGTCTTCTAGTTCGGCTAGCTTTTTGTTTGCATATACGCGCATAGCTTCGCCACCCCATAAGTTGTAAGCTACAAAACCGTTATCTAGCCAGGGTTCGTCTTTGTGTTTTGGGTCTACAGTACTGTACGTTTTGGCGCGTTCTAAATAGCTTCTAGTGCGTTTTAAAACATCTAGGCTAATTGGTTCGCGGCTGCTTAATTGCTGCGCCCTAGCTAGCCCTACGTTCGTACCAGCTGTTACTACGTCCCTACCGTATTTCTCTATCCAGCCTAGCATACGCTTAGCGTTGTTGGTCGCCGTTTGTGGGTAGTCGTCGTAGCTTTCTGCTTTGCTAGTTTCTTTACTGCTTTCTGGGTGTTCAGCTGGTAGTAAGTCTGTATCGTGTTTACCACTTCTAAATTTACCATTTTTAAGCGCATATAAATAACTGTTTACGCGCGCCATAGCCCACTGTTCTGGGCTTTGTACTGTTGGGCGTACGCTTTGTGGGTTAGTTCTATAAGCGCCTACACCGCGTTTATATACTTCGTATAGTATACCTACAGTAGTACGCTTACTTTCGTCGTCGCCTACTTCTTCGTTATGGTCGTTAGTTTTTTTTTCTAGTGCAGTCTTTAGCTTGTCAGACATTTGCTTTTTACTTTCAGCTATAGCTTCTTCGTATTCTGCGTGGGTGTCAAAGGGCATATATACTTCTTCGCCGTCAAAGGTGTGCTGGTGTGTACCGCTGCCGCCTAACTGTTCAGCGCGTGCCTGTGCTTCTTCTTCTGTAGTATATACGTCTGTCATTCCAGGTACTTTAGCTTTAACTTCTACAGTTTCGGCGTTTACTACAATATCTTTAAGCGCTTCTTTTATTAGGCGTTTTTCTTCTTC
>Ga0208434_1000266_pt1 | contig 27638 bp, 15 predicted proteins | sample 13_taG_FD_184086 | JGI IMG/M metagenome (GOLD analysis project Ga0208434, IMG submission 184086) | Marine viral communities from the Subarctic Pacific Ocean - 13_ETSP_OMZ_AT15268 metaG (SPAdes) (version 2) | ecosystem: Environmental > Aquatic > Marine > Oceanic | place: Pacific Ocean | collected... | reverse complement strand
AGACAAGAGAGGTTCTAATGGTTCTGCACACGGTTTAACCAAGTTTAGTATGGAGGACGCACCAAGCAATCACTTCTTTTTAGAGTACATTGCTAGACCTCAAACTGCTGAGATATTTTTTGAAGACATATTAATGGCTTGTGTTTTTTACGGTATGCCAATACTTGCAGAAAATAACAAACCAAGATTATTATATCACTTTAAGAATAGAGGGTACAGAGGGTTTTCAATGAATAGACCTGATAAGAAGTATACAAAGCTATCTTCTACAGAAAGAGAGATTGGTGGAATACCAAACTCTAGTGAAGATATAAAGCAGGCACACGCTGCTGCAATAGAAACATATATAGAGGAACTTGTTGGAATTTTAGGTGATGATGAAATGGGGGATGTTTACTTTCAAAGAACATTAGAAGATTGGGCAAAGTTTAATATAAATAATAGGACGGCACACGATGCCTCTATAAGTTCTGGATTAGCCATTATGGCTTGTAACAAGAATCGTTACGCACCAGTAAATAAAGTAGTAAGAAAAAACATAAGTCTAGGGTTTAAAAAGTATGACAACTCTGGGAATTATTCAAAAATAAGAAACTAAATGAATGTAGTTGCAAATCCAAATAGCGTATTTCCTAGTCAGGTTGTTACTAACGCTGAGAAAGATAGTCCTGAATACGGAAGGCAAGTTGCCCAAGCTATAGAATCTGAGTGGTTCAATCAAGGAGGCTATGGAAATAGATTCGCTACAAATTTTAATCACTTCCATAGTTTAAGGTTATACGCAAGAGGTGAGCAGCCTGTACAAAAATATAAAGACGAGCTTGCTATAAACGGAGACTTGTCTTACCTAAACTTAGACTGGAAACCTGTACCTGTTATATCAAAGTTTGTCGACATTGTCACAAATGGGATAACAGAAAAAAAATATGAGATTAGTGCATACGCACAAGACCCAGAGTCTATAAAGCAAAGAACAAATTACGCTGAATCTATAATGCGTGATATGGTTGTTAAAGAACAATTAACAGCATTAAAAGAAACCCTTGGTATAGATGCATTTAACACAAGTAATCCAGAGGAGTTGCCTCAAACAAAAGAGGAGCTTTCTTTGCATATGCAGTTAGATTACAAGCAGTCAATTGAGATAGCAGAAGAAGAGGCTATCAATCAAGTGCTTGCTAAAAACAAGTTTGATGAAATAAGAAAAAGGTTCAACTACGACTTAACTGTTTTAGGTATAGGTGCTGTTAAAACAAATTGGAACAAAGCTAATGGGGTAAAGGTAGAATACTGCGACCCTGCAAACTTAGTTTACTCATACACTGAAGACCCAAACTTTGAAGACATATACTATATTGGAGAAGTTAAGGCAGTTACGATACCTGAACTTAAAAAACAATTCCCTAACATTCCTGAAGATGAACTCAAAAAGATTGAGGATATGCCAGGGAATAGAGAGTACTTAACTGGATGGAAGGGATACGATGACAATACTGTTCAGGTTTTATACTTTGACTATAAAACATATAAAAATCAAGTATTCAAAATAAAGAAAGGACCAAACGGTCTTGAAAAAGTTATACAGAAGTCAGATGACTTTAATCCACCTGAAAATGATACATTTAAAAAAGTATCAAGAAGCATAGAGGTTCTTTACAGTGGGGCTAAAGTTCTTGGAACAAACATAATGTTGAAGTGGGATTTGTCTGAAAATATGACAAGACCATACGCAGACACTACTAAGGTGGAAATGAACTATGTGCTATGTGCGCCAAGAATGTATAACGGAAGGATTGAGTCCGTTGTAAGTAAAATTACAGGGTTTGCTGATATGATTCAAATAACACACTTGAAGCTACAGCAGGTTATGACAAGAATGGTTCCTGACGGAGTTTTCTTAGATGTTGACGGTTTAGCAGAAGTTGACTTAGGAAATGGAACAAGCTACAACCCTGCGGAGGCACTAAATATGTATTTCCAAACAGGTAGTGTTTTAGGTAGGTCTTTAACACAAGATGGTGAATTGAATAGAGGTAAAGTTCCAATCCAAGAGCTTACAACATCAAGTGGAGGAGCTAAGATACAGTCTTTAATCCAAACGTATCAGTACTACTTGCAAATGATAAGAGATGTAACTGGATTGAATGAGGCAAGAGATGGTTCAGCACCATCTAAAGATGCACTCGTAGGACTTCAAAAGATGGCCGCTAATCAATCCAATGTTGCAACTAGACACATACTACAAGCAAGTTGCTATTTAACTCTTAGAGCCTGCGAAAACATCTCTAGAAGAATTGCCGATTCATTAAGTTTTGCTTTAACAGCAAACTCCCTTCAGAATAGTATTACAAAGTTTAATACTGCTACGATGCTAGAAATGTCTGAATTAAATCTACACGACTTTGGTATCTTTCTTGAGTTAGAGCCAGACGATGAGGCTAAGGCTCAGTTAGAGCAAAATATACAAGTTGCCTTACAAGGTGGAGGTATAGACTTAGAAGATGCAATAGATATACGACAAATAAAAAATCTTCAGTTAGCAAACGAAATGCTAAAGGACAGAAGAAAGAAAAAGCAAGAAGCAGCAAGACAAGCTCAATTGCAAAATATTCAGGCGCAAGCAGAAGCAAATGCAAAGGCTTCAGAAGCTGCTTCGTTAGCAGAAGCACAAAAACAACAGGTTATAACTGCCGAAAAAGTAAGTCTTGAGAAAGCTAAGACTGAGTTTGAGATACAAAAACTTCAAGCAGAGGCTCAAGTCAAAAGAGAACTTATGGCTGAAGAGTTTAACTACAATGTACAACTTGCACAAGCTAAGGGTGTTGCTGAATTGCAAAAAGAGCAAGAGATTGAAGACAGAAAGGATGAAAGAATAAGAATGCAAGGAACTCAGCAATCTGAGCTGATTGACCAAAGAAAAAACAACCTATTACCGAAAAATTTTGAAAGTTCAGGTAATGATGTTATGGGGGGGATTGGACTAGACCAATTTGAACCAAGCTAAATAGAATTTTTTAATTTATATTATATTATATTATGTCAGAAAAAGAAGTAAAGCAAGAAGGTGACTTTAAAATAAAAAGTAAGCCTAAGATGAAAAACCTTGGAAAGAAAAACGAAACAACTAAAGTAGACTTATCTGCTAGTAAAAAAGTTGAAGAAGAAGTAACTAAGGTTAACTTAAACAAAGAAGATGCCAATAAAAAGCAAGAAACAACAACAGTGGTTGCAGATAAACCAACCGAAGTTGTACAAGAAGTGGATACAGAAGTACCATCAGGGGAAGACACCGTTCAAGATGAAGGGGTCATCACTATCCAAGAAGTAACAGAAGAGAATGTAGAGGCTGTATCTAAAGAAGCTCAAGAGGCAATTAGAGATGAGCGTGTTTCTGGAAAGCCACTACCTGAGAATGTAGAGAAGCTAGTTTCTTTTATGGAGGATACAGGTGGGACTGTAGAGGATTATGTTAGATTAAACGCTGATTACAGTAGTGTAGATAACGATACACTGCTAAAAGAGTATTATAGAAAAAGTAAACCGCATCTTAATGATGACGAGATTAATTTCCTTTTAGAAGATAATTTTTCGTATGACGAAGACTTAGATGAAGAAAGAGATATACGCAAGAAAAAGCTTGCGTTTAAAGAAGAGGTTCAAGAAGCCAAAGACTTTTTAGAAGACTTGAAGGGTAAATATTACGATGAGATTAAGTTAAGACCAGGCGTAACCCAAGAGCAACAAAAAGCAATGGAGTTCTTTAACCGATACAACGAAGAGAAGAGCTTAAATAGCCAAAAGCACGACAGGTTTAAAAAAGCTACGTCTGAAATGTTCAACAATGACTTCAAAGGTTTTGATTTCGAGGTTGGTGACAAAAAATTCAGGTATGGTGTTAATAATCCAACAAGTCTTGCTGAAAAACAATCTGATGTTTCTAACATAATCGGGAAGTTCCTGAATGAAAATGGAGAGGTTTCAGACCACAAAGGCTACCATAAGGCGATGTATGCTGCGTCTAACGTAGACAAGATTGCAAGTCACTTTTATGAGCAAGGTAAAGCCGATGCTGTTAAGGAAGTCGTTAATGGTTCTAAGAACCTATCAGACGAACCAAGACAGACTGCTGGCGATAGCGTGTTTGTAAACGGGATTAGAGTCAAGTCTATAAGCGGAGTGGACTCTTCAAAACTAAAAATTAAAAAAACAAACTTTAAAAATTAAAAAGAAATGGGACAATTTGGAACAAACGACCCTTTAGGTGTATTTAACCTAAAACCTATGCCATCGAAAACAGCGTTGGCTGATAACTATCTAAGTTTTACAGATGGTAATAATGACTTTGCACAACAATACTTACCAGAGCTTTATGAAGCTGAGGTAGAGCGATACGGAAACAGAACCTTGTCAGGATTCTTAAGAATGGTAGGTGCTGAAATGCCAATGACTTCTGACCAAGTTGTATGGTCTGAGCAAAACAGATTACACATTGGATACGAAGCTGGTGCTGGAGACCTTACAGTAACATTGAGTGGTGCTGCTACTGCTACTGGTTCAACTATTGAGTTTGGTGCTGGACACTTAGAAGGTGGAAAACATTCTATAAGAAAAGGTAACACTGTTGTTGTTGCTGATGCTGCTACTGGTTTAATTACATTAAAGTGTTATGTATCTGATGTACCAGCAGATAATCAAATTACAGTATTATCTTATACGACTCCTACTTTAAGTACTATTACTGACGGACAGGTAAATTTATTTGTTTACGGTTCTGAATTTGCTAAAGGTCAATTAGGAATGCAAGGTTCTTTGGAAGCTTCATTTACACAGTTTAACAACAAGCCAATCATCATCAAAGACAACTATAGAATTAGTGGTTCTGATGCTGCACAAATTGGATGGGTTGAAGTTGCTGCTGAAGATGGAACATCAGGATACTTATGGTATTTGAAGTCTGAAGGAGAGACAAGATTACGTTTCCAAGATTACTTAGAAATGGCTGTAGTTGAAGGTGAACTTGCTGCTGCTGGCTCTGGGGTTGTTGTTAATGGATTAAATAACGATGAAGTAAATGGTGCGACAATTAATACTGCTGGTACAGAAGGTCTTTTTGCTGCTATTACTGAAAGAGGTAATGTATATCAAAACTATGCAAATGGAACTGGAACAAGTGGTGCTGGAACACGAAGTGCTTTAGGTGACTTTGATACAATTCTACAAAATCTTGATAAGCAAGGAGCTATTGAAGAGAATATGTTATTCTTAAACAGAGATATTTCTTTGGATTTTGATGATATGTTAGCTGCACAAAATTCTTACGGAGCAGGTGGTACATCTTACGGTGTATTTGAAAACTCTGAAGAAATGGCATTAAACTTAGGATTTGACGGTTTCAGAAGAGGTTCTTACGACTTCTATAAGACTGACTGGAAATACTTAAACGATGCTACAACTCGTGGTTTAGTTGACAATATTGAAGGCGTATTAGTTCCTGCTGGAACAAGCACAGTATACGACCAAATGTTAGGTACTAACATCAGACGACCATTCTTGCACGTACGTTACAGAGCTTCAGAAGCTGACGACAGAAGAATGAAGTCTTGGATTACTGGTTCTGTAGGTGGTGCTTACACTTCTGATTTAGATGCAATGACTGTAAACTTCTTATCTGAAAGATGTTTAGTTACTCAAGCTGCTAACAATTTCGTATTGTTCACGGCTGCATAATTGCAAACAATTATTGTAATGTTACCCTCGTCTTTTAGATGGGGGTAACTATTACTCTTATTTATTATTAAATTTTATTATATTATGGCTACAAAAGTAAAAGAAAAAGCCACAGCAAAGTGGGAAATTAAAGATAGACGATACTATTTAAAAAACGGAATGTCACCATTGACATTTACATTAGCAAGTAAACATTCACAAAGACATCCTTTGATGTATTTTGATGAGGAGTTAGGTTACGAAAGAGAGCTTAGGTATGCAACAAACCAAGTGTCTCCATTTGTTGATGAGCAGAAAGGGCCTGCTACATTGGCTCATATTATGTTTAAAAACGGAGTGTTAATGATTCCAAAGTCAAAACAAAGTTTACAGAAGCTTTTATCATTATATCACCCTCAAAAAGATATACTGTACGCAGAGCAAGACCAAGTTGCTGAAGCGGTTAATCAGTTAGAGGATATTGAACTTGAAATTGAAGCGTTAAACTTAGCACAACAATTAGACTTAGACCACGCAGAAGCAATACTAAGAACTGAACTTGGAAGTTCTGTAACTAAAATGACAAGCAAGGAACTTAAGAGAGACTTGATGTTACTCGCTAAGAGCAACCCAGCGTTGTTTATAAGTCTTGCACACGATGAGAATGTAGAGCTTAGAAGCTTTGGTATTAGAGCAGCAGAGGCAAACATTATCAAATTGTCTCCTGACCAAAAAACATTCAAGTGGGCTGCTAATGGCAAGAAGCTAATGGAAGTACCATTTGACGAACATCCATACTCAGCATTAGCTAGTTGGTTTAAGACTGACGAAGGTATGGCAGTATACAAAAGTATAGAGAAAAAATTCTCTTAATATGTAACTATATTTATAGGGTAGGCTAACTTAATTGTTGGTCTACCCTTATAAATAAAACAAAATATTAATATGGCAATAAATGTAAATACGGTATATAAGACTGTATTACTGATACTTAATAAAGAAGAGCGAGGGTATGTTACTCCTGATGAGTTTAACAAAATTTCTGCCCAAGTACAACTAGAAGTATTTGAGCAGTACAGTGATGACTTAAATCAGCAGTTAAGAGTACCTCAGTCTGACACAGATTACGCTGACAGAGTTTCTAATATTGATGAAAGGCTTGCCATATTCAAGACATTCGGTACAGCTACATATGATGCGGCGACCGTACCAACAAACCCTTACTTTACTCTACCAACAACCGACATATACGGTGACACGGTGGAGTTTTATCGGTTAGGTACTGTTGTATATAACGATACAACTGAATTGCAGAGACTGCAAAGAATGGATTTCTACAACATTCAAAAATCTCCTTTAACTAAATCTACAGAATCTTTTCCAACTTACTTGTTTGAGAATGAAAAGCTATTTGTAAAGCCTGATAGCATTACAAGTGATGTAGGTGTAAATTTTTTAAGAAAACCAAAAGACCCTAGATGGGGATATTCCGTTGGTTCTGTTGGTCAATATGTGTACGACTCTAACCCGTATATTCCAGGAAGCATAAATATAGGTGACAATACATTAAATAATAGTATATCGCAAAATAGTGAAGATTACACTGACGCAACTTATGCAGGAACTGTTGATGTTACTCCTGGATGGTCTGGAGGGTTAACTGCTGGAACAGGGCTTCAATTAGAGGTTGTAATTACAGGAGGTTCTCCTACATCTGTCAATGTTATAGATGGAGGAAATAATTTATATACAGCAGGTAATGTAATTACTGTGTCTGCTAGTGTTCTTAATGGAACAGATGATTTACAAATAACACTTTTAAGTACAGACTTCTATGATAATAGCACATACGGCTCAACTCAAATAGAATTAGACGTATCGGAGCAAACAGAATTTATACTACGAGTGTTGTTTTACTTCGGAGTTGTTGTAAAAGACCCACAAGTAATTCAAGTTGCTGCCAGTCAAGTACAAAGAAATGAGATAAACGAAAAAAGCTAATAAGATATGCCAAATCCAAATGGTGGTTTAATCACCGAAACTAATGCACAATACTATGATGGCGATAATTATGGGGGCTATCAGTACACTTCTTTAAACGATGTTATTAATAACTTTATTGTTGCATACGTTGGAGCAGGTAAATTAATACCAAGTGTTAAAAGGACTGATGTAATATTCCACGCAAAACGTGGTATGCAGGAGTTTAGTTATGATACACTAAAGACTATTAAATCTCAAGAACTAACTATATCTCCAAGTTTAACGGCTATAATGCCACAAGACTATGTGAACTACGTTAGACTGTCTTGGATTGATAGCCTAGGTGTAAAAAGAATAATATACCCAAACACAAACTTAACGATAAATCCTGCGGAGGCTTTAGAGCAAGATTCTGATGGTGTACCCATACAGGATGATGATGGCGAAAACATAGACACTGACCCACCACAAACAGTAACAAGGTGGAGAGAAGCTGATACTAAAAAGATAACAGGACTGTATGACGCAGACTCGTTAAACGATGGATACGACATAGCTGACGAATACGTTGGAAATATTTATTGGGGTGCTGCATATGGTCAACGGTACGGAGAAGACCCTACATTAACTCAAAACAATGGATGGTTTGGTGTTGATGATGTTAGAGGGGTATTTACATTCTCTAGTAATCTAAAAGGCCGTCTAATCGTCATAGAGTACATCTCAGACGGTTTAGCATACGACCTGGATACTAGAGTCCCCAAGATGATAGAAGAGGCTATGTATGCACACATAAGCCACGCTATTATAGCAAGTAGAATTAACCAACCTGAGTACATAGTTAACAGGTTAAAAAGAGAGAGAAGTGCAAAGCTAAGAAACGCTAAGATAAGGTTGTCTAACATTAAGGTAGGTGAGCTTACACAGATTATGAGAGGTAAATCTAAGTGGATAAAATAATATAATATGCCAGAAGTTAAAAATATATTCGTTGGGGCTAAGATGAACAAAGACCTTAACCCAAGGATGATTTCAAACCAAGAGTACATAGACGCAAGAAATGCAGCCGTAATTAACTCTGAGGGGAGTGACTCTGGGTTATTGCAAAACGTAAGTGGTAACACTGAGTTAACTGACTTTGGTTTAGAGGGCGTTAACTTAGAGGTTATAGGGTTCTATATAGACACTACAAATAACAGGATATTTGCTTTTATTACCGATTGGAATGATGTGTCTAATGACCAACTATCTAACTTTGCATCATCTACATCTCACCACTATATATGTGTATTTGACACAAGAACAAATCAAGGGACAACTTTGGCCAGTGGAAGCTTCTTAAACTTTTCCAAAACACATCCAGTTCTTGGTATTAACTTGCTTGAAAACCTTTTATTTTTCACCGACAATAGAAATCAACCAAGAAAAATAAATGTAAATACGGCACTTATTAACCCTAATTACTATTCAAAGGAAGAGCATATATCTGTTGCTAAATACTATCCATACAATGCCCCAAGGCTTGTAAAAGACAGGGGTGATGGTAGCTTATTAGTTAATAGTACATTTAGAATTACTACAAACGTAACAGCAATAACTGATGGCGTATATACAACCTCTACATTTACCGTAGACCCTGTTGGTGGAACTGTGGCTGAATTTCAAGTGATAGCATCTGGCGGTGCTGTAGCAAGCGTCCAAGCAATTAAAACAACTGGAGATGCAGAGTATTATGTAGGGCAGGATTTTAATATTGGTGACGAAATAACTATTCCAAGCGGAACACTTACAGGTCAGACTGGCGACTTAGTTTTTGTCGTCAGAGATGAGAATATGGCTAAAGAGGGAACAATGAAAGATGTTGTCTCTGAAAATCTTCCATTGTCGATAACGTCTACGGTAAATTCTGTTACTGGAGTCCCAACAACTTCTTTAGATGTGCCTACTGGAGTAAATACAAATTGGGTTGGAGCAACCATAACTCAAGCAACAAATTCAATTACAGTTGATAGCAATGTGACAATAGCTAGCATAACAACTGGAGCTACAGACACAATTACTATAAATAATCCAAATAATGTAACCTTTAATACCGATGATATAACTATTGGTGCTAATTCATATTACGATAGTGGATTTGATGGAGATTCAGATTTTTTATCGGACAAATTTGCAAGGTTTAGCTATAGGTTTAAGTATGACGATGGCGAGTATTCACTAATCGCACCCTTCTCTCAAATAGCATTCATACCAAAGCAAGATGGTTACTTTTTAGATGAAAATGGTGTACCAGCAACAGTTAATGACCAAGCTAATCCATCAGATGAAAACGAGGCTATAAAAAGTACTATAATTAGCTTTTTTGAAAATAAAGTTAATTCATTGGAGTTAGTTATTAATATGCCAGAAGGTGTTAATTCTGTTAATGAATTAATAGACGAATTAAAGGTAAACGAGATAGATATAGTTTATAAGCAGTCTGACCAAAATGCAATAAAAGTTATTGACACTATAGCTAGAGACGACATTGTCACTAACTCTAATGCAAATCTAGTATATACATACAATTCTCAACTACCTATAAAAACATTACCTCAAAACGAGACAACAAGAGCTTCAGATAAGGTTCCAATTAGGGCCAAATCTCAAGAGGTCGCTGGAAACAGAGTTATGTATGGTAACTACTTGGTTAGAACAGCTAGGCCAAACTCTTTAGACTATTCAATATCTACAGATGAAAAATCAGAATTAGGTCAATTAAATTCAGTAAGCGAAATAGAGTACCCTAATCACATACTAAAGCAAAACAGGTCATATAAAGTTGGAATTGTCTTGGCTGATAAGTTTGGAAGGCAGTCTGATGTAATTACATCTCCAAACTCTACAACGTATGCTCCTTATCTTGGTCAAAATCCAGATTATATAATAGACCCAACTGCTTCAACATTGGGTCAAATTTATAGAGGAAATTCACTAAAAATAAACTTTGAATCAGAAATACCAGGAACAATAACAAGAAGCGGGTATGCTGGATTATATAGTGAAACAAATCCAAATGGATGGTACAGTTACAAAGTGGTTGTACAACAAAGAGAGCAGGAATACTACAATGTATATATCCCTACAATACTAAATAATTACCCTCAAGACGCAACAACACCAACATCTAACGATACTGCATTTATAACATTGTTTTCTGATAATGTGAATAAAGTACCAAGAGATTTAAAAGAGGTTGGACCTCAAGATGTCCAGTTCTCAAGTTCAGTTGAATTATTTCCAAGGGTGTCAAACTCATTGTTTAATTCATCTGAATCAACAAATCAACAGATAAGCACAAGTAAAACTCCTGATAAGGTTGTATCTATTGGTACAAGAGATGAATTAGGATTAGATACAAAAGTAGATGGAGCAGCATACACTGTGTCGCCATTTTATAGTATACCAGACGCACCTGTTGCAGAAACTGGAACTACTAATAGAATATTAAACTTAGGTGCAAATCCGTACATAGGTAAAGTTTCAACTCAAGAGCAAATTGGTGCTGCTGGAGCAGATGCAAGCACAGTTACTTTTGAGAATGTAAGATTAAATGTTTACGAAACTGAAGCATTTGAGTCTGCCTTAGATATATACTACGAAACAAGTACATCTGGGTTAATATCAGAGTTAAATACAGATATTAAGGATGGAATATCTGGATTAGTTCCTTATGAAATTTCTGATTGGACATTTGTTTTAAACGAGAATTATACCTCTGACCAATTAATTAGTACAACTCCATTTGACGTATTAAACGCACAAGGAGTTTCTTTAACATCACTGTATGGGGCTAATGTATCTGTAGAGATATTATCTATTATAGATGAAAACGATGTATTTTTAGATAAAGATTTATTTAGAGTGGTTCAACAGGGTGTGGCTCCTTTTAAGTTTCAATTAAGGACTGGGCTTACTGCTGGTTCATTTGTTTACACATCACCAAGCAATTCTTACACGATAAACCTTAAATTAACTAACACAAACGGTGGGGTTGATTACACAGGTAAATATACTATAACAGGGGAAATAAATAAGCTTTCAAATTCTCCAATAATTGAAACAAGTGGTAGTAGTGTTGAAGCTGATAATTTTGATTATTCAAGAAAAGGGTTTCCAGGTGGGGTTGTTCCTGCATACCCTACCAATAAAATGATAACTTGGAATAGTTGGGCTTTTGGAAATCCCTCAATAATACAATTTCCCGCTTTAGATATAAATACTCCACAATGGTCCACATTACAAGACTTCCAATTTCAAAATGGAGCAAATGATTCTAATTTGCAGGATGAAGAACTTGTAGTTGAATTTAATAAACTATCATTAGACAGAGGAATTTTAGGCAAGATACTTTACAGTGACATAAAAATAAATTTATCCACCGTAAGATTTTATAACACTACATATCCAGGCTATTTTTCTGACCTTGATAGAGATTATGATGACAAAATAAAGTTGCGAAGAGTAGTAGAAAGTGGGGTTGTTAAGTATAGACTTGAATATTCAAACTTACTTAGACCATACAATCGATACCCAACAACATACAATGACCTTTATATAGAGCCATCTAGTACTGGAGTTTTAGGTACTCAGTTTAATGTATTTTTAAAAGTTAAAGATGCTAATAATTTGGCTGGTTCACTAGGTATGTCTACGGGGGATATTGATGATAGTCCTTCTTCTGTTTTTCTATACCAGTTCTATCTTACAAATTAATAAAAAGTAAATAATGCCGTTAATAAAAGAAATAACATACTTTAATTCTTTCTTGGCCAAAAAAGTGGTTGAAGACGATGGGAGCGGTAATCCTAGTAAAGCCACTTGGCCGTCACTTCCGTGGAATCCTGATGGATACCCTACATTTCCTCTTTATGCATCATCAACACATAACGAATATGATTGGTATGTAGAAGAGGCTAGAATAAGGGGTGGGTACAATAACACAAGTGTAGACTTTGGGGTTAAGGCATTTATAACAGAATCAGAAGATACAGAGTTAATATTAGGTAATGGGATTATATATTCAGGACTATATAACTCAAGAACAGGTGTTAACGAAACAAACGTATTTTCAACAGGAGAAAACATAACAAAAGAGCTTGACCCAAGGTATGGTGATATACAAAAAATGTATACATCCGATACTAACTTAATATTGTTTCAAGAGGACAAAGTCAGTATGGCGTTGATTGATAAAGATGCTATATACACTGCCGATGGAAACCCTGCACTTACTGCGACCCAACTTGTTATTGGGCAGATTAACCAATACGCTGGGGAGTATGGTATAAGTGACAACCCAGAATCATTTGCGTTTAAGGGGTATAGAATGTACTTCTCGGACAAAAATAGAGGTGCTATTATGAGGCTATCAAGAGATGGTATTACTGAGATAAGTAGATACGGTATGAGAGATTACTTCCGTGATACGTTAGCAGATATTTCTGAACAATTTCAAACGAAAGAGATTGTGCTTACATTGCCAGGTCCATTAGAGCCTCAACCTGTAATTCCAGGAACCCAAATAAATTTTAATGATTCTGATTTTAATACTTTTAGTGAGTTAGAATACGGAATGGAAGTTGTAGCAGGGGACTTCGAGCCTAATGGATTGTATGTCGTTGACATAAATGGAAGTGTCGTTACATTTAATGGAACTATTACATCTATAACGCCATATGGTAATGTAACATTTTACAAGCCAGTTAAAGATAAGGTTGTCGGAGCATACGATAATTACTATGATAAGTATGTTGTGTCTATGCAACAATCTGACTTAGGTACATACGACACATTGTCGTTTGAAGATTCTAATAATGGATGGACTAGTTTTTGGGATTACGACCCAAGCTTTGGAGGTACATTAGATAATGTATATTATACAGCAAAAGGTGGTTCAATATGGAAACATTACGATGAAGGTGTAATTAATAATAGAGGGTACTTTTACGGAACGTATTACCCGACATCAGTGCAGTTATCATTCAACCCAATGGTTTCTGTATCTAAAAACTTTAACACAGTAAACTACGAAGGAACAAATGGGTGGCAAGCTGATTTCTTCTTATCAGACCCAACAGGAAGCCTTTTATTAGACTCTCAAAGAAATGATTATAAAGATGAAGCATCGGCAGTAAAAAGCTACGAAGAGGGAGCTTATGTAGAATCTGGTGTTACATATAGAGTTGGGTTTAATAAGAAAGAAAATAAATATATGGCTAACTTAGTAAGTAATGGTGTACAAGTAAATGGTAATGATAATGTACAGTTTGGTATGCCAGGACAAGTGGCCTCAAACATAAGTATGAGTGGTATAAAAGGATTCTATGCCACCGTTAAATTAAGTACAGACGATACAACAGATATTGGTGGATTTAAAAACTTATTTGCAGTGTCATCAAATTTTGTAAAATCTTAAAAAAATAAATAATGGCAATAGGAGCAATTTCAGCAGGACTAGGTCTAGCATCAATAGGTGTTAAACTCTTTGGAGCTAAGAAGACTTATAAGTCTTTAAGAAAGCAGGCATCAGCAGATGCAGCTTATGCAGCAGAGATGCGTAATAAGTTAACTCAGCTAGAAAATAATAGGCAAGACATAACAGACTTGAGTAAGAACTTAAGCAACCCTTACGCAAATCTTGGTGTTGCTACGCAAGCCACTGATATGCAAATAGAGCAGACTGATATTGCATTGGCAAATACCTTAGATACGATTAGAGCAACAGGTGCTGCCGCTGGTGGTGCAACTGCATTAGCACAAGCTGCACTACAAAGTAAGAAAAATGTTTCTGCAAATATTGAACAACAAGAGGTTCAGAATGAAAAACTAAGAGCGCAAGGTCAGCAATATTTAGAAGCTCAAACATTAGCAGAACAGCAGAGACAATTTTCTGCTAGAGAGAGGAGAGAAGAATCACAATTAGACAGGTATGCAGCATTGTCTGACCAAGCAAGGGCGCAATCAAGAGCATCTCAGGCAAACCAGGTTTTAGCTAGACAAAGTATGTACGACTTAGGGGCAACAGGACTTATGGCAGGAGCTTATGGAATAAGTAGTTATGGCGGTAAAGATGGTGGCGGTAATAAAGAATAAACAATAAGAAATGAGTTATAGAAATCCAAGATTAGTAGTAGATACAAAACTAGGGGATGCGTTTATTGACTACGTTAAAGATGTAGAGCAAAGTATCGCCCAAACCACTGTTAACTATGCTGAAGTAGCCAAGAAAAACAGAGAGAAGAACTTTGAGTTAAGAAAGAAAATAAGTCAATATGAATCAGATATTGACAAAAACTTAGCCAAGATTGCTGTTAAAAATAATGTAGACTACCAAAGTCTTATTTCAGGAACTCAAACAACTGTCGATAAATTAGCTCAAGCTAAGATGAGGTTCAATGCTGCATCAAGTTATTATGATGGAATGGGGGATGACCAGGCTTTTATAAATTCTACTGAAATGTTTTTGAGTGTTGGGTTAGAACAACAACTTGGGGCTACTTCTGAAATTTTTGACGCATATGACAAGGCTATTCTTGAAAATGGTATGGATGGTATCGCAGGTGCTGTAAGTGCAAATATTGACCCTCGCTTTCAAGTTGTTATGGAAGCTCAAAAGGCAAACAACAATATAGACGCAAAACTTAGATACGAAATTGTTGATGGAGATGTATTGTATATTGCTGAAGGTAAGGCAATAGAAGAATTAAATAAAGCAGAAGGAATAGAGGGAGATTCATACACAATATCTTCAAAGACCTTACTTTCTCAGACCCTAGCTTCAGGAGCCAGTCCATACAACAATGGCGTATTTTCTACTATACCAGGAATAATGGGTGGTGATGCGGAAGGAATACCAAGTATTACAGAGTCTCTTAAAGAGGAAGGTGTTTTAGGTAGAGATGGTAACTTCACTGACGAATACGTTAAGGACTATGGGACATATATGAAGTCTGAGTCAATAAAGGGTTATGGGAAGGTTCCAGTTATAGCCAACAAAAGAGCTATTGACATAGATGCTGCATCAGCAATGCTTCAAACATCAACAAACGCAAGGGTTAATACTTTGCTTGGCTTTAAGGGGTCTGAGGTTTATGATTACGTTAGAACTAACTCCAAAGAAGTTGAGATTGACGGAAAAACTTATTTTGCTCACCCGCCAGTAGAAGGTAGGGATGAAAATGGAAATGTGAAGCGTGGGGAAGAAATATTAATATTAGAAGACGAGTTAGCTAATAGAAACTACGAAAAGTTTGGTAAAACTGGATATAGTGACGATGTGATAAATGCTGTTCAGAAAATAGGGTTGGATGATGCACTAAAAAGAACTGGTGCATTAAATAACCCTATTGAAACAACAAAGACAGCTCCTCAGTATATGCAACCAAGACCTAGAAGTGAAGAAGCTAATATCATTACTGATTTTGTTCGTTTAGCTTCAGAAACAATTAATTCAGGGAAAGGCGAACAGATAAACTACTCTATGTTGGATGGAATAAATGGATATTCTATTAAACCAGAAACAGACAAAGAAGGTAATGTTACTGACCCATATAGTTTAGTTGTCTACGACAAACTAAAAGATAAGGAAATGCAGCCACTTAACGATTTTAAAATTGATTTAAGAGATGGCGCTGATGCTGAAAACAAACTACTAAGACTATTTGGTGCTGGAGTAAAAGGGGTAATTGAACCAAAAGAAAAAATAGAAATGCCTCCTATTGTTTCAGACTTAACTGACCCAGTAAAGAACTTCAAAGAGAACATATCAGAAGAAACTTTTATGGATTCATTGTCAGATGACTACTTAAAAAAGATGTCTCAGTTAGGAATTGGATTAGAAGAAACTAGTATTGGTTCTGATGTAATTCTAATGACAAAGCCTAACGGACAAGAAGTTGAAATTGACTTAGAAAAAGATGGTTGGAAGGATGTGTTTGAAAGAAATATGAGAGGTGCTATCTTAATGAGTCCTTCATACAAGCAATTTATTAGTCAACCTAAGAAGCAAGAAGGTGGTGAAGGTGGAAAGCCCACTTTAGATTTGTTATCATTTTACAATAAATTAAAACAAAGCGAATCGTCTAATGATACAACAGCTTCAAGAGTAAATAAATCTGGAGAGAGATATGTTGGAGAATTACAGTTTGGTGAGTCGAGATTAAGTGATTATAAAAATGCTACTGGAGCTTCATTTGATTTAGATGAGTTTCAAAAAAATCCAAACCTACAATCAAAGGTTGGACTTTGGCATATTGGGGATATAGACAGATACATAGACCAGCTAGGTAAATTAGCAGAAGGGTATGACAGAAACGGATTAAGAGCTGTAGCTCACTTAGGTGGCAAAGAAGGAATGAAGAAGTGGTTAGAATCAAAAGGAGAAGCAAACCCATCAGACGAACTAGGAACATCTTTAACTAAATACTACAACAAGTTCTCGAAATAAAATATTATGGAAGAAGAAAATTTATTTGAATACGAAGGAGTATCTTACCCAGAATCATCACTTAGAGAGATATATCCTGATGATTTTGACAAATACGTTGAGCAAGGAGTATTGACAAAGGTTGGAGGCGAAGAGCCTGTTGATGTTGTAGACACTCAAGAAGAATCTTTATATGAGTATGAGGGAGTATCTTATCCAGAGTCTTCACTTAGAGACTTGTATCCTGATGATTTTGACGACTATGTACAGCAAGGCGTACTTACAAGAGTAGATAGCCTGGGAAAGCCAATAGCTGTCGAGGATTCTGCGGCAGCGACAGATATGGATTTAGTATCGGAAGATGGTTTATCGGAATCACAAGAAGAAGACACTTGGCTTGAAAGAACCTTCGGAAAGAATGAATTTACTGATTTCTTTGGAGACATATATAGAGCAGGTAAGCAGGGTTTTTTGCAGGCTGAATCTGTAGACCCATCACTAGACATAATGACAGCAGGAGAAGATGCTTCCGTTCAAGATTTATATAATTATGTTCAAACTCAAAAAAGAATACAAAAGGGTTCTGCTGAGTCTGATGAAATGAAGGACTTTAATAGAGTATTTGAAGAAAGCGGTGGCGGTGCTATGGGGTTTTTAATGGGTGTTTTAGAAAGCCCAACAGTCTTGCCTAGCCTATTTGTAAGCTCTATGGCCACTCAGATAGGCTCTCTTGCGTCTGAAGAAGTTGCTGCATCTGCTGCAGCTGGTGCTGGAACAGGAGCTGTAGCTGGGTCTGCAATACCATTAATAGGTACTGCTACAGGAGCATTAGGTGGTGGGTTTGCTGGACTAGCAACCGCTATGGAAGCTGGACTTACTTTTTCTGAGCTTTTACAAGAGGAAATAGACGGTGAAATTACAATAGATAAAGTACAAAAAATATTGCAAGACCCAGAAAAGCTTTCAGAACTTAGAAGAAAAGCGATTGGTAGGGGTGCAGCCATTGGGGCAGTAGAGGCTTTATCGGCTGGGTTAGCTGGTAAGGCTACAAAAGCAGTAGCTGGCGCAGTGAAGAAAGGCAAATCGGTTGCAGGTAGAACGGCAAGAAAGGCAGCAACTACATTAGCTGGTGGTGCTGTAGAAGTTGTTGGTGGCTCTACAGGTGAAGTTGCAGGTAGATTAGCTGCTGGCCAAGAGATGGATGTAAAAGAAATTGGTTTTGAGGGGATTGCTGGACTAGGCTCTGCTCCATTAACCGTTCTTCCAACTGCAGTAAAAAATATAAATATTGTAAGTGGTAGGGTTGATGCCACTAAAAAAGCCAAGGAAGGTGGATATGAAAATGTTTCATCAGTATTTGACCCTAATACAGATATTGACGAAACAACAATGGAACTTGCTGCCAACAAAAACACATCTAACATAGTTGACGAACAAGTCGAAATAGAGGTCGCTAACGGACGAATGACAGAAGAAGAGTCCGAAGCTATAAAAGAAAACTTTAGAGCCACTCAGGGGGCTGTAAACACCGCTAATAAGATTGATAGGCTATCAAAAGAAAACAAGCCAGAGGCTGTAAGGCTTTTAATAGAAGAAGAGAAGTTAAAAAATAAGATAGAGGATGTTGACAATGCAGCGTTAACCAAAACAGAATCAGAAAGACTTAAAGAAGTACAAGCTAGATTAGAAGAAATTAGTAATTTTAAAGAAGAAGAAGTATCAGAAACAGAGATAGAGGAGGATACTGGTGTCCCACCAACCCCAGAAGAGCCAGCGATTGTAGAAACTGCACCTGCGGAAGAAGTGATATCTCAGGAAGATTTAGAGGGAGTAAGAGAGTCTCAAAAATCAAGAAAAGAGCAAGGTAATCTTCTAGAAAATGCAAAGAAAGAAGAAAAAGTTTACCTAAATGGTAAAGAGGGTAATATTAAATTTGAATCAAGCGTTGACCCAAAAACCGGAAAGACTATTATAAACGAAAACACTATTATATTTGAGTCAGGTGATGAGATAATTGAACTTGGAAATAAGGATGAGGTAGGTTCTGAGCCTATCGCTGGATTTGGATTAACTACAATGCCACCTGAAGGTTTAGATGTTCAAGCTGAAACTATGGACGCAGATGTTGTGTCTATAGATGGTAAAGAGTACAATGTAATAGGTAGACGTAAAGATAAAAAAGGAAAGGCTGTAGTAAAAGTAAAAGAAGTAGGTACAGGATTAGTAAGAAGAATTAAGGGGGCTAGGGCTGAAAGGGTATTAAAAGACCTTCAACTTAGAAAGAAAAAAAAGGAAGCTCCATTACCTTTAACAACAGAAGGAAAAGAAGTTGCTACTCCTACTAAAAAAGAAAGAAGAGCTAAAAGAGTTGCAGAGAAAAAGAAAGCTAGAGAGGAGTCTGACAAAAAATCTTTAGAGGAGTTATCTCAAATAGAAGAGGAGTCTCAGAGAAGTGTTCAAGAGTTTGAAGAAATGGCTCTTGAAGAGGCTGCTCAAGAGTCCAAGAACAAAGACTTAGTTCAAGTTGGAGAGAATATATTTCAAGTAACAAAGAATGACGATGGGTCTTTCTCTGTATCTCAGATGAACGAAAGCGGTAGACTGATTGGCACTAGAGAGGAAGGAAAGAGACGTAAGGCTATAGGTGTATTTAAGTCTAAGAAGTCAAACCAAGAAAAAAGGGCTTTAGCTAAAGCAGAAAAACTTATAGATGAATTTAAAAAAGAAGAATCACAAAGAATAGACGATGCTATTAACGAGCGTTTATCTGCAAGACAACAAAAGGCAGAGGGGTCAAAACCTGCATTTAACGAAAGAATATCTGCGCCTGAGTCAATTGTAACAAAATCATTGCAAGTTTTAAGAAACTCTTATGCTGCTGGGATGACATTAATGCAATCTATAGACGATGCATTGTCTTTCATAGAAGAGCAAGGGTTTTCTGCAAATGAGTTTTATTTCAAAGAATTTGTCGTTGAGGTATTAGGTTCCCCCAAACCAAAAGAAACTACAAAGGCTGCTCCAACAGAGACCACAAAGGCTACTGGGAGAGAAGGGCTAATTAATAAGTATGGCAAGGCTAGAATTAGAAGGCAAGTAAAAAACGCTAGAAAAGCTTTATCAAAGATTGCTAAGGGTGTTGCCATAGAGGTATACGAAACTCAAGCAGAGTTTGAAGCTGCTACTAATGGATACTCCTCGCCAGGTATTTACGACCCATCAACAAAGACTATAAAGATAAACCTTGAGAAAGCAAACCCAAGAACGGTTGCACACGAAGTATTCCACGCACTATTACTTAAGGATGGAATAACAAACGCTAGAGCGCAGAAAGTTACATCGGATATGATGGCTGCTGTTCGTAAGGTTGCATCTCCAAAGTTACTTAAACAGCTTGACGCATTTGCTGACCAATACAAAAATGAAGGGCTTGAATCTGAAGAGAGTATTGCCGAACTTTTTGGCATACTAGCAGCAAACTATGAGTCGTCTCCGCAGTCTGTAAAGGACTTAATAAATGAATGGTTAAGAAAGCTTGCTAAGATTCTTAATGTGCCAGTAGAGGGCATCCTAGACAGCGACAAGCAAGTTTTAGAGTTTTTAGATGTTGTGTCTGGTAAGGTTGCAAGAGGAGAAGTTATTGAGCAGTCTGATATAGATATATTACAATCAACTGCTCCTATAGGGAATCCAACCATAATAAATAAACCATCTCTTGAAAAAAGAAAACAAATCAACTTTAAGGAGTCTTACAAAATGTCATTAGTAACTTCTAAAGATAAAATAGATTTAATTTCACTTATAGATGACATAATTAAAAAGAACCAAAAAGTTTGGTTCTGGGTAGCTGACCAATTAGGATTAGGAGAGTATGAAGGGTTTCAGATGGATGCGGGACCTAGTTTTGCTTTACAACCTGAAAACAGAAAAAAGAAAGCAATATGGGCTAGTGGATTAGATGATGTTAAATTAAATAGAAATATAAAAGAGGCTGATTTTATATTTATTATTAGTGGTTCTCCTATAGTAAGTAAGTTATTCAATAAAAAAGTTTTTGATATTTACAAAAATAAGTTAGGAAATTATAAATCTTTTAAGGAAAAAGCATTAGCTACTAACCCAACTAAAGCAATAAGAGAAACTTTAGAGGATTTTGATAGCTGGACCGATATGAGAAAAAGTCCTAGAAGAAAAGCTTTTTTAATAGCAGTTAATGAACAATTTAAAAAACCAAATACTAAATTTCATAAATTAGTTCAAGAATTAGGGGGGTTTGTAGACTTAAATGAATTAAGGGATGGCTTTTATAAAGAAAATAATTTTTCTCAGAATGATATAATGTTGGTTTTAAAACCAACTAAATTAGGAGGCAAATCCAAACATTCTACTTATTCTACTGATATATTAGGAGAATTAGTAGGTGTGCCAGATATTAGAATGAACGCTGAAGAAATTATGCCTACAGATATTAAAGAAAAAATATCAGGCAAAGGTATTTCAGAAAAGACTTCAAGCATATCTCCTTATGGCGGTGCAGTTCCAAGTGCAGTTAAAAACATAACCGCAGCACAAACTCGTCAGCAGAAAGCCCAGGACGACTTTACAATACAAGACGTAATAGAAGATGCTGAAAAAGAAAACCTTACAAGAAAAGAAACCATAGAGGTTTTACAGGAACTTGGATTTAATAAGGATGAGATAAGAAGTGCGATGAAGCCTGTTAAGGAGAAGGCTAGGTCTGTAGCGTCTGAAACAACAGGACTATCACCAAGAGAAGCTTTTAAGCAAGGGTTTGCGGAGTTCTTTGATGCTATAAAAAGAGGTAAAAAAGAAGCAAGACAAAAAGCTGCGGAAAACTTAAAAGAAAAATTAAACAAAGTAAGAGAATCTTTTAAGAAAAAATTACAGAAAGAGAAGGATAACAAAACAGCAAGAGCTGCTGTTGTCAAGGAGATTAGAGCTATAATAAAAGACTCAGGAATTAGTCAGTTTTCTAAGAGAACTATAAACAAGATAATGACAAACGTCAAAAATGCCAATGTAAGCAATATGCAGAGGATGGTTGATGAGGTTATGGACGTTGTTAATAGAGACATTGACAGAAAAGTTAGAGCTGCAAGATACAAAACACTTAAAGTTGCTATAAAAAAGCTATCAAGACTTGGTGCGTTAAAGGAACTTCAAAAGCCTCTTATGGAGGTGTTAAGTATAAACCCTGACTACTTGTCTAAAACTGCTTTAAGGTTTTACGATAGGGTGGTTATAAACTTAGCAAGCGTAGAGAAGAAGTTTGATAGTAGAGACTCTAGAGAGGACCTTAAAAATGCTGCCGAAGAGGTCATAAAAAGTTTTACAAATGACAACATTAGAGCTGAAGAGTTAGCTGAAAAAACAATAAATCCAAACCTTGACTTAACAAAAACGAAGGGCGAGAACCTAAAGCAAATGCTAAAGGATGGGCTAATATCTGACTCTGACTTTGAACTTATGACAAGGTTTAAGGACTTTATTGGTAATACATCTAAGGAAGAACTTACATTAGAGGAGTTAGAGCAGAAGGCAAAAGAAAGGAGGGATGCTGCAATAGAAGACTTTGAGGCGGCTATGGACGAGATTCCATCGTCACTACCAAACCTATCAAAAGACGATTTAGAAGCATTAAGGTTTGCAAATGGTCTTAAAATGAAAGACCTTGAAAGTTTAAGTACTGCACAAATAAAGATGCTTACAAGGGGTCTTGAGATGCTTCAAGCAGGTTTTGTTACTACAAACTTAGTTCAATCAAAACCAATTATTGAGGGTAAAAGAGAAGTAACAAATACCCTTATAAGCGAAACAGAAGAAAGAGGGAAGATTGACAGTGCTATATCTAAAGCTAAAGTATTTGTAAAGAATCTTTTTAGAAAGAGAGATAAGATGATTACCTCTATAGAGAATAGGATTAAATCAACTCCACTTACAAATGTAGACCAAATACTTAACGCAGGAGCTAAAAAGTTTAAGTCTACAAGAATTTATGAATCTATATTTAGGCCTGCTGGAGCTGCATTCTCAAAAACAGAAAACTTCTTAAAACAAGTAAAGAAAAAACTACAGGTAGCTGATAGTATTTTAGATATAAACATAAATAAGAGGTACGTTCAAAAGGCTAAGGTAATGATTTATCAAATTCAAAGAGAGTTTGAAAGTAATCCAAAGAACAAAGAGGTAAATGAAGCGACAAAGTGGATTAAAGCTACACTTAACGATGCTAAATCAAATATTTCAGATAAAGAAAGAAAAGCTATAGAGAAGATTAGAGACGAGTTTACTGTAAACGGACAGATAGATTCTAAAAAGCTTTTAGATAGCCTTACGAGTAAGGAGAAGAAGTATATGGCGATTATAGATGAATTGTATAAGAGCGTAGAGTTTATGGTTGCTGCTGACGCAAAGATGCAAGGGAAATCTTTTGTTCGTAGAGAGAACTACGTTCACTTACCTAAGGTTACTAAATCTGATAATTCAATGAGTTCTGATTTAGAAGCAATATCAAATAGCTTTACAAATCCAGCACTAAAAAACAAAGCTTTAACGCAAAGAACTGGTGAGGCTCACGCAATATCGTTTGACCCTACATTTAATGTAAACGGAATAACAAAAAAGGCTGCAATTAGTTACTATATGTACCCTGCCGTTAAGAAAGCTAAAATTACATTAGAAGGTGTTAAGCAAAATGCACAAACTGACTTTCAGAAAGAAACGGCAGACGCATTAGAGAGTGTTTTTGATGGAATAGTTAAAAGCCAATATGCTCACTTAGCTAGAGAAAGAGCTTTCATAGAAAAGGCTTTAGCGTTTTTAGGTAGAGCAGGTTACTTAGCACAGCTTGCAGGACCTGTTAAAGCTGTTGTTGAGCTAACAACAAACTTAACTCACGCACTATTTGTAAATCCAGATGGTTTGATTTCTGGGTTTAATACTTTAAGAGATAACTCCAGAGAGGTTATGGATGCAGCTATTAATTTTCTACCAACAAATCAGTTAAATAGATTAAGTGGAGAGGGAGTTAAAGATAGTAAGGAGATAGATAGTAGATTGATAGACGACTCCTTAAACGTATTTGAACAAGAGGAGATGACTTCTGAGTTTAGAGCTAAAGTAAGCACTATATTTAAGTTTGCTAAGAAACCAGCAAGTGCAATTATAAAGTTTAACGAAAACTTGATTTCAAGACCAGATACAATTGTAGCTAGACCTTTGTTTGTTGGTGTTTTTAATAAGTCTTTCGAGAATATAGCACAAGAAAAACCTAACTGGGATAAGATTGCAAACGACCAAGCATACAGAGATAAGTTTAGAGAAGCTATCAATCAAGCTACAGAGGATGCAGACGCTGCTGTTGTAGATAACGCTGCCTCTAACAATCCGTTTGATGGTATTCCTAAGAACGTACTTGATAAGGATGCTACCCCAACAAAGCAGGCACTACAGATGGTGGATAGGTATATGACAAGGTTTAGAACCTTTGAGTATTACTCTGCATTGAAAGGTATTCAAGGGTTAATGGGTAAAGGCAAACTAACACCAACGCAAGGAGCTATGCTTTTAGCTGGGACAGTAGTTAGATTATCACTGTACAAGATGGGTATAGATATGGTGTTCTCTATGATATTTTCTATGATGGGTATAGACGAAGAGGAGGATGAAATAGATTTTGATAAGGATTTAACAAAGGGTGTTCTTGGTGCAGTTGCTACATTGGCTCTTGGAAGAAGTTTCGGTAATATTTCTCAGATGCCAATAAACTATGGAACTGAGTGGCTAAATAAGGAGTACGGAGAAGGTATAACAAGGTCAGGAGAGTATAACCAGTATAAAGACGGTATGGTTTTTTCAAAGATACCTCAAGAGGTTAAACCTCAAGATAATATGGTGGAAAAAATTGTAACCTCATCACTTGGTTCTTACACTCCAATGGTTAAAACTGCAACAAGGGCTGGAAAGTTAGCCACGAGAGCTAAAACATTAAAGACCGAGGAAGCAAGAGATAGAAACTTTGGTGAACTAACAACAAGAATACCTTTTGAAATAGCAGGGAATATGGGTGTAATTCCAGGTTATAAGTCATTAAGAAAAATATACAACCAATATCTTTTTGGAGCAGTCAACAAAAACAAGTCAAAAGGAAGTGGAAGAACTAAGAAGTCAACAAGAGAAGCAAAGAAATCAACAAGGTAGCCTAAATAAATACTTATGAAATACAAAATGAAAGGATTTCCACAGTTAGGTGGAGATGACGATAAAAAAAAGCCTAAAACATTAGAATCAATAGTTAACGACTTTATCGGAAACCCAAAAAGAGCTGTTGCCGAGGTGAATAAAAGGTATACTACCGATAAGGGTGGTATGTTTACAGAAGGTAGAGATAGAGCAAGACATATGACTACGGCTCAATATACTACAGAGGGTGTAAGGAATAAACTTGATAAGATTCCATTTTCAAACTCTACTGTAAATAAATTAGTTGCTGTTGGGGTTTCTAATATTCTAGGGGCTGCTCACGAAGCTAAGGCTGGATATGCAAACATAAAAAAGGGAAAGCCTGTGCTTGACACTTTCATTGAAACTGCGGAAGACTTAACAAATAACTTTGCAGGCTCAATTATTGGAGCTATGGACAGGTCTAAAGATAAAAAGAGAGAACTTATAGATAGCAAAGAAACGAAATCTATGCTGCCTGATGGAAGGTACAAAAAGAAAGGAGATAACACATACAACAAAAAATAAAAAACCATTTATGAAACAACTAACTGAAAAGCAAAAGAAATTAGATGTAGACAATGACGGTGTTATTGAAGCGTCAGACTTTAAGGCACTACGAGGAGGCCCTAAGATGAGTTCTAAGAGGTTTAAAGGTAACGGAATAAACGCTATATCCGCTGCGTGTAAAAGAGCCGCTAAGAACAAGTTTAAAGTATGGCCAAGCGCATATGCATCTGGGTGGGGAGTTCAGTGTACTAAGGCTGGAGGCCCAAGTAAGTTTGGTGGTTCTAAAAAGAAAAAGTAATGGCAAAGACTGAAGGAAACTTAAATAGGTGGTTTAAAGAGAAGTGGGTTGACATAAAGACTGGAAAGCCTTGTGGTAGGTCTGATGGTGAAAAGAGAAAGGGATACCCTGCTTGTAGACCAAGCAAAAGAATATCTAAAGATACACCTACTACGGTTAGCGAACTAACTAAGGCTGAAAAGGAAAGCTTTAAGAGAAAGAAAACTTCCTCAAAGAATGTAGGGAAGATAAAGAAAGGGAGCAAAAAGAAATAGGCGTACCATACCTAAAGCCCCTGTACTAAAAAACGCCAGTAAAATTAATTACTGGCGTTTTTGATTTTAATAAATCGTATAGCATACTTAAATATACGTGGCTAATAGCCCAGCTATCTTGTAACCTGTAAAGGCTCCAAGAGCTGTTGGTATTGGAAACAATATGAATTTACCTATTGATGTTACATACTTAGGTCTATTAATAACACGACCCACATAAAAATAATATACTAAATAAGCTATAAGAACCGCTATGTCAATTCTAAGAGATATAAACACCACAATAGTAGACCCTAGTATTCCAAATACAAAGTTCTCTATCACTGCTTTACGCATATCTTTCTTAGGTAAAGACTTATATTCTGAGGGTATTTTCTTTATACTCATACTTACTTAACTTCGCAACCATCAGCACCACACGCTATTTCACCAGATAGGTCTGTATTATCATCAACCTCTAAGATGTTAGATAGGTCTACATCTTTTAGGGTCTTCATCATCTCGTTATACTTAGCCTCGTCTATATCCTCAAAAGGAGCTTGTGTGTAACTTCCTCCATCGTATGGTAAGACAGATAGTCCGTTGTAGTATTCTCTGTTGTCCCACATCCACTCTCCTGCCTTATCCCACTCATCTTCCTTTAAAGATATTGTAGCGGAAACATTGTGCGTGTTAGAGCCTCTTCTGTGTCCAGGAGTAACCCACTCCATAGCAACCTTCTTAATTCTCTCAAGTAAGTCAAACGGGGACTCAGTCCTAAGTATTGCACCCTTTGGGGACTTCTGTGGTATCTCAATAACAGCAGTGTCGTGAGGTCTGAAGTACTCGTCCTTAACTAGCTCAGGGTGATTGTTAATTAGGTAGTTGTACATAGACTCATTCTTTCCAACACGAATCCTTCTGATGTAGTAGTCGTTATGCCAAGCGTGTATTCCTGAAGATGTTCCAAGTGCCAACGATGTCGTTCCAGCAGGCTTAACAGTTGTACACCTAGCGGCAGCGTTAATGCCAATAGCCTTAGCAACCCTTGAGTTCTCCTTCTTAACAACCTCAGCAGCCTTAGTCATATCTAACTTAGATACAGCACCAGAGCCTATGCCAGTCATAGACACACCAATTAAGGCATCCTTCTCAGTTGTCTCTCTCCAAACACTTCTTAGGTAATGGAAGTCGGTGTACC
>Ga0208434_1000261_pt1 | contig 27965 bp, 27 predicted proteins | sample 13_taG_FD_184086 | JGI IMG/M metagenome (GOLD analysis project Ga0208434, IMG submission 184086) | Marine viral communities from the Subarctic Pacific Ocean - 13_ETSP_OMZ_AT15268 metaG (SPAdes) (version 2) | ecosystem: Environmental > Aquatic > Marine > Oceanic | place: Pacific Ocean | collected... | reverse complement strand
TTTTTGTTTACTTGCCGTATATCCAGCGAAGCTCATCGCTCCACTCCTTGACCATCTCAGCCTCGGCCCCTTGTGGATTCTTGCAAGCTGCACCAATCCACTTTCTGATGAGGCGCTGAAGCTTTTTCATCCTGCGCCATTCCATCCAATGCACACCAATGGCGAAAGGGTAAGTGAGAATGAGAAGAGCTTTGCCCTTGGTGTCTTGATCTTTGAAGTTGTGTAAGTTCATAGTGTTAGTGTGCTGATTTTACTTTGTTTTCTCTGAACGTGCCGAGTGCGTCGTTTAGGTGTTTAGCTATATGAGGATCAGTCGCCCTAAGTAGCCAGATAGCCTCGGAAACTTTATAGTCTAACTCCCGGGCAGCGTTCTGCTCCTGCATAAAGTTATCAAAGTTTAGGTTAGCTCTCTCTTGGGCGTGTTCAAATGCTGATTTGGCGACATCAAATGCTGTGTTAGTCATGGGAGTATTCTAGTATAAAGTTGGGGCTAGTGTAAAGATTTATTTTGATTTTTTAAAGACTACTTTGCCAGTCTCCATCGTAGCTTTCCAGTCGATAGGGTTGGCGTTGCGCTGCTCTTCGCGTTTCATTGCATCCTTGGCAAGTGACTCGCGAGCATCTAAAACTCTCTGGTGGTAACTGCGTCCTGTGTTGTTTGCTGTCATGTGGGTAGTATACTCTAAAAAGTGGTTTTTAAAAAGCTTTTTCTGCTATTATTTTAATTTATTTACTTACCCAACCGAACTTAAAAAAGTCAAAGTGACCATTGTCATTGCCATACTTAAGATATTCCTTGACGATCTCTGAACCGTACTTATCTTCGATGTCTTTATACATACTGCCAGCAAACACCTCATCCATGATCTGAAAGAATAAACTCTTGTTCATGCCTCCACCATCTTCGTTGGAGTAGTTAAAAGGCTGCATCTCTTCTTGTTTCTTCATGGGTAGATTTTACCATAGTATCGACTAAACTAAAAGCTTTTTTTACATATAAATGCATTTTTTATTTATTAAAAAAGACTTGACACACTACCGCTTTATGGTATGGAAAAGACCTTCGTAACTCGCTATCGCTCAGTGAGTTACGGCTCGCGCCGGGGGCTTCGCCCGTAACTCGTTGATACTCAGTGAGTTACAGAGCTTTTATTTTATTGATTTATTTCTTGACATGGGAGAACCCGCCCCCCACCACAGGGGACGGGCTATACACACAACACACATTAAAAAATTGTTTTCAGCATTCTGAATGCGGTGCCAAGGCGACCTCGGACCTTGGTGATACCTGCAACGTGGAGGGTGCGAAACTTGCGCTCCCCTGCGTCATCGAGGTCACGGGTGGCAGCGACGACATAACGCTTCCCATTGGATTCGGCGAATCCGTCCGTCTGGATTCCTTCCACAAGGAAGCTTCTGATACCGTCAGCCTTGACGGTGCTTTGCCCCGCATTGGCGTAGGTGACTACGCGCTTAGTGAGCTTGGATTCTAGGGCGGCTGGCTTGAGTGTATATAGGTTTTTCATCAGAGGTATTTTAGTTGAATAGGTAGTTGAGGTCAATGCTTTTTTGAAAATCTTTTTCGAGATCTTCGGAGTGGTCGAGCATCTCCAAGTTGCCAGCGATGACAAGCGTGAAGATGACCCCTGCGATGGTGAGGATGGTGTTCATATTACTTAGAGGAGTTGATGAGGAGTTTGGCGATCTTGTTGCTAACAGAAAGCATCTTGCGAGTTGGCTTCACTGGAATCCCCTTGAATTCAGAATTGAAACGGTAAGAGAGAAGTTTGCGAGCTTGGGATTTGAGTTCCTTCTGGTATTCTTGTTGCTGTGTCATGTGAGAAGTTTAGTTGAATTGTGGGTTGGGTGCAAGCACTAATCGCATCTTTTTTGATTTATTTTTCGATGCTGTGAAAACGGACGGTCTTCCAAACGTGCTTGTTCCCAGTCTTGCTGTCGTGACTCTTGTCAATGACCTTGCACACTGCGAACCCGTCACCAATGCGGTCGATGCTTTTTAGGATATACATCCGAACATTCTGGTTGTTAGAAGTGTGGTAAGTGAACTGCTTGTTGGTGAGGCTAGTGATGTTGTCTTTTGTGATCATGTGAGGATTTTACTGCATGGATCGACTAAACACAAGATCTTTTTTGCATTTTTCTGTGTTATTTTTGCTTAATAGGCTTGCCCCCCCATTAAAATAAAAACAACTTTATGCTTGACACCGCAAAGTCGGGGGGGGAGTCAATTTTCAATTTATAAACAGCCCCCTACCCATTAATTATAAACGTGGCTGGTAAAGATGTAAGTAAAATGACAAAACCCCAAAAAATGTGTAACATAAAATATGACATATCGGAATATGGCGGTGAAAGTGGATGGAGGCGATCCTATTATGGGGACTAGGGTTGGAGTGGATTTCTCCACTAAAAATCAAGTAAAAAGACAATTGGCCGCGAATATCGACCCTAATGACCAATTACGGTTTAATGGTGATGTTGACTGTAAGATCAGCGTGGATTTTCTTGTGAGGAGTAGTGATCTGAGTTACGATGGTTTGAATTTTATGTCTGATTTGTATAATGGGACTGGGGAGAACACAATGTTAGTGAGTGTTGGGGGGAATGCTTATAATGAGTGTTATATAGATAATTTTAGTGTTACAGTGAAGCCGTTTGAACCTGTGACCGCAAGTGTGACTTTTAGTAGTTACAATCCTAGTAGTGCTGCTTTAGCTGGGGCGATAGATAATAATACTGATACTCTTTTAGTTAGTAGTGATTTTATATATGGGCATACTTGTTCTTTAAGTAATGCGGGTAATGTGGTCGCGGCTAATCTTGTTAATAGCCTGACTTATAATAAAACATATTCAAGAACCCCCGTTTATGCGTTAGGTTCGCAACGGGCGACTAACCAACTGATAGATGAGGTAGAAGTGGATGTAAAAGTTGAGTCTACAGGTCTAAATTCTTTGATTGATTTTAGCGGCAGTAAATTAGGGAGCAGTTTTGGGGTATTGTTAAATGATATCCAAAATAGTGGGGTTCATTATGATTCTGCTGATTTTGATTTAACTGTTAGTGCTGGGGCGCATGTGATTGATGAAGGTTATTCTGTTGATGGTGGCGGGACTTTAGTCACAAGGGCTACAATAAAAGAAGTAATTCTGTAAAAAACAGTGTAATATAGTATACATATGGCCCGAAAAAAGGTTGCTAAGGAAAAAGAGGTTCCGTTTCAATTGTTAGCGGATTTTGAGAGATCAATTAAGTTCAATAAAAGAAAATTTAGATTTAGCCCCAAACAAAAACGTTTTTTAGAGTTAATATTAAGTGAAGATTCGAAAATAATCTTCGTGTCTGGCCCTGCGGGAAGCTCAAAGACTTACATGTCCTTATATGGCATGTTGAAACTTATGGAGGAGGATTTTAGCAAGGATATTTTGTATGTTCGAAGTATTGCTGAGAGTGCAGATAGGGGATTAGGCAGTTTACCCGGAGATATCACAGAGAAGTTTGACCCATTCCTTGGTCCTCTCTATGATAAAATGGAAGAAATCGTCGCTCCCGGCGATGCTACCTTCTTAAAACAGAAAGGAAAGATATCTGCAGTGCCAATAAACTTTCTACGAGGGGCTAGTTGGCAAAATAAGTTGGTTTTTGCTGATGAAGCGCAGAACTTCACCTTAAAAGAGTTAACTACTTTGATTACTCGTATAGGAGAAGACAGTAAAATAATCATAGGTGGCGACTTTTTCCAAAGTGATATCAACGGAAAGAGCGGTTTTAATCCAATGTTCAACAAATTCGATGATAATGAGTCAGAAGATATGGGAATTCATACATTCAGCTTCAATGAGAGCGATATTGTGCGTAGTAAAATACTAAAATTCATTATTAAGAAGTTGGAAAGTGGAAATTAGTGTAATTATTTATTAATTTTGATATAATTGTAAGATGAATCACATTTTTTGTTTTAATTGTGGAGTTAAGATTGAATATAATTTTGCTAAACCTAATTTTTGCTCTAAATGCGGGGCTGGTTTTGGAGGAGAGCAGCAATCTAAAGCGGCTGTGGAGGAGGCTCCCCGCCAAAATAAGGCGTCAGTAGTTTCAGACGACGAAACTGACGCAGAATCTGTACCGCAGCTACGTAAACTGGATGTGGAGATTGAAAAAGCTAAAACTTTTACTATTGGTTCGTTAGCTGGGCAGAATACACCGCCTGACTACAAGGGGAATGGATCTTACAATTTAGATGATTTCACTTCCAATCCTTAATGTCAGAAAAAAAGAAATATGAAGACTTCCAAGACCTCATAGATCGCGCAGTTAAGAAGCAGAAGTCGAGATGGCGTTTAGAGGCTATTAAGTGGTTTGACTTTGAGGACGTCGAACAAGTAGTAAAATCACACATCGCCCAAAAGTGGCACATGTGGGACCAGTCACGGCCATTGGAGCCGTGGCTTAGCCGTGTTATAACTAATAGGATGTGGAATCTTATAAGGAATCATTATGGTTCTTATATAAAACCTTGCTCCACATGCATTCATGCAAGAGATGAGTCGTGTGCTAAAACATTGAGTGGTAACCAAGATATTTCGTGTAAAGATTATGCTAAGTGGTCGAAAAAGAAAAAGTTCGGTTTGGAGTTGAGGACTGCATCAAGTTTAGATGATGCTGATCATGTTATAAATATTAAGTGTGATGCTTATTTTAATTATGATGCAGATGTGAGTAAGCTTAATGAAAAAATGCGTAAAAAACTTGGTGAAAAGCATTATGGAGCATATTATATGTTATATTTCGAGGATTGTTCAGAAGAAGATGTAGCCAAGTATATGGGGTATAAATTGTCTGATACTAATCGTAAGATTGGCTACAGACAGGTAAAGAACCTTAAATGTAAATTTCAAAAAATTGCACTGAAGATTTTAAAAGAAGAAAGGGAAGAATGATGAATTTAACAGATGATCAAAAAGAGTATATAAAAAATAATGTGAACAAAGTCACAAATTTAAATGAACTCACCCAAAAATGTTTTAGAGATGATGATTTAGATGGTCGGACGAAGGAGGGTAGGGCTGTTCGTAAATATCTAATAGAGAATAATATTGATTATAAAACAACACGCCGAAAGCCCCAAGACAAAATTGAATTAAACGATTCTCAAAAAGAGTTTATTATGCAGCAAGCTCAGGAGGGAATGTCGTCGTTGGAGATTGCCAAGCTTATATTCCCAGAAAAAAGAGTAAAGCCACTAAGTAATGAGCAGAGAACGGTTCTTGCACATATCAACGAGATAAATCCAGACTTCGTGCCATCACAAGACTCTGCTGCTGTGAGTGATTACGTTCCACCGAAAAGCCAAAGCCGTGTAGTCAAGAAGATTAATGATTCTACAGGATTAGGTTTGGATGATGGTAAATTAAATAGGCAAAAGCAAATCTGTATAGAAAAGCTCCAAATCAATCTATCCAATAGTAGATTTTTAAAAATCATCAATAATTATCTTAATAAGGGAGACAGGGAGTTATTCGAACAGGAATTCATTCGTTTGAGTTGGGATAAGCCCGATTTAACTGCAGACGAAATTAACTTATACCTGAACGTGTGCAAAGAGGTCATTAACTTAGAAGTTGTCTCGGCTCACTTAAATAAGCTTAATGAGATGTTTGACGTTGCTGATGACCAGACCGAAATGACCGTGCGTCTTGCGGAGATTATAAAAGCTAAATCACAAGAATATCATCAATGTGAGACCCGAATTGAGAACTTAACAAAGAAGCTCCAAGGAGACCGGGCTGAACGCATGAAGAAGAACCAGAAGGACAACGCATCGTTTTTGGCTATCGTCCAGATGTTTCAAGAAGAGGAAGAGCGGAAAAATATGGTTCGCATGGCAGAAATGCAAAAAAAGCTAATTAAAGAAGAGGCTGAACGGATGGAGGGTATGGCAGAGTGGAAGGCGAGAATATTAGGTATTAATCAAGATGATGCAATTTGAATGTAAAGAGTGTGGGAAGACGTTTGATACGCAACGTGGTCTGCATATGCACATCAAGAAGCACGATCTGCTGCTTGGTGACTACTATGTCAAACATTATCCACGTTTCGATAGGCTGACTGAGAAACCTATCGAATTCAAAGACGCAAAGCGGTACTTCTCTACAGATTTCAACACAACCAGAAACATGAACCTCTGGTTTGAGAAAGCGCCTAAAGATGAAGTGAAAAAATATATTTTGGAGAAATTCAAAAAAAGAATAGAAAACAAAAACCTCAAACACGCTCCATCGAGCCTGTATTTGAAGACGGGCGACTGGCCTACGCTAGAAGTCATAAAAAAGCTGTTCGGCGGTTACAACGCATTCTGTGAGCAAGTAGGGGTGAGTCCTGCATATGGAAAGAATGTATGTAAAGAATTTTTTGAAGATTACAGCGACGAAGAGGTGTGGATAGACACGAGAGAGAATAAACCTTTAAATTTTAAAAAATCTATTGTTTTTAAGCTAGATTTTGGTGATTATACTCTACCTCCAAAAAACTATACTCACACTCATGCAGAGAGGAAATCATTCCAAGATTTCGCTGCTACCGTAACAAATGGTTATGCTAGGTTTATTCGTGAGATAGAAAGATGTCAAAGTTTGGGGTGTTTCTTATTTATTGTTGTTGAGGCTGATTATAATAAAATTTATAAAACAAATAGTGCTGCTTATAAGAAATTCAATATGGGATTTGTATTTAGCAGAATGAGATCCATTGAAGCACAATTTAGTGATTGTTGTCAATTTGTGTTCAGCGGGTCTAGAGAAGGCAGTGAGGAGTTAATACCCAAGATCCTCTGCTGTGGTAAGAAACTGTGGAATGTTGACTTGCAATATTTTTGGGAAAAAGAATTAGAAAAAAATGGCTTGGATAGAAGGCAACCAGAACCTTTACAGGAAGTTCAAAGAAGTAAACGAAGAGATACTTTCCAAAGAAGGTTACATCGAAGAAAGCGAGGCTAAACTCCTTTTATATAAGTTTCTTAGAGAGAATCCATCTTTTACATCTGAATTGTTTACAGGTGTAAAGTTGTTTCCGTTCCAGCATATGGCTATTAAGTCTATGATGGAAACTGATTATTTTTTAGGCATATGGAGTCGAGGTATGAGTAAATCATTCTCTACTGCTGTGTTTGCTATTCTCGACGCCATAATGAATCAAGGTGTACAGATTGGGATTATATCTAAATCATTCCGTCAGTCCAAGATGATCTTTAAGAAGATTGAGGATATTGCGAAAAGCCCTAAAGCTGAATTCTTGTCTCAATGTATCACAAGGACATCAAAAATGAATGATGAGTGGGTTATGGAGATAGGCACTAGCAGTATTAGAGCTTTACCTCTGGGAGACGGAGAAAAGTTGCGAGGCTTCCGATTCCAGAGAATGATCATAGATGAGCTTCTCCTGATGCCTGAAAAGATTTATAATGAGGTTATCATGCCGTTCCTATCTGTTGTTGAAAACCCTACAGAAAGGCAAGAAGTCTACGACCTTGAAACTAAAATGATCGAAGAGGGTGAAATGACGGAAGAGGAAAGAACCCGTTGGCCAAACAACAAAATTATTGGTTTATCATCAGCATCGTATAAATTTGAATATTTGTATAAGTTATATCAACAATATGAATCCTTAATAATTAATGAGAATAAACAAGATGGCGCTCATAGGGTTATTATGCATTTTAGTTATGATTGTGCGCCCCCACAACTATATGACCAAAATTTAATTAACCAATCTAAATCAACGATGAGTCAGTCTCAGTTTGATCGAGAGTTTGGAGCTGTGTTTACGGATGACAGCTCTGGATACTTCAAAGTCAGTAAAATGGCTGTATGTACTATTCCTGACGGGGAAGGGCAGTGTGTGGAAGTTATTGGTGAACCAAACTCTAAGTATATCCTCGCATTTGACCCTTCTTGGTCCGAGAGTGAAAGCTCAGACGATTTCGCTATACTTTTGATAAAGATCCACCCAGAGACGAGGAAAGGCGTTGTAGTGCATAGCTACGCCGTTTCTGGGTCGAACCTCCAAACACATATTAGGTACATGGCTTACCTGCTAACTAACTTTAATATTGAAATGGTTGTAGGTGACTACAATGGAGGAGTCCAGTTTCTGAGTGCGTGTAAAGAAAGTGGTATATTTAAAAAATTAAATTTAAAAATAGATACAGTTGAGGCTGATTTAGATAACCCAAAAGATTATGCTAAAGGTATCAGACAACTCAAAAGAACATTAGATAAGTCAAAGAGAAAATTTGTGTTTTTAAGAAAACCTAGTTCTACATGGATTCGTTTTGCTAATGAGAGTCTACAAGCGGCGTTTGACCACAAGAGGATTTACTTTGCTGGGGCAGCTATGGATGACAACTACAATATGCAAAGGAAAGCTAACATTCCTATTGAGAAGCTTAAGTTCTTCAGGAATCAAGATGCTGAAGAAAAGAATAAAGGGGCTAAGATGATTGATTTTGTAGAACACCAAAGAGATATGATGGATCTTATAAAAGTTCAATGCGCTTTGGTCCAAGTTACTACTTCCCCACAAGGCACACAAAGTTTTGATCTTCCACCTAACCTTCGTAAGCAGAGAGGCGCTGACAAAGCCCGGAAAGACTCTTATTCTGCTTTAGTATTAGGCAACTGGGGTATGAATGTATACTTCGATATGTTAGACGATCAGGGGTCTGATGTTACCGAAACATTTACCCCAATGTTTATTTCTTAACTTTTAAAAGTTAGAAAGTAACTTTTTGTGTAATATAATAGTGCAATGGCAAGGAAGTATACGAAACGATCAGATTACTGGAAGAAATTCAGTAAGAATAACAATTTGGAAGATTTAGCAATGAGCCAAGCTTCTGAAGAATCATATACCCCAGAATTATTGGGTGAATCATTTTATACGTCAGACGCTTCATATAGAAGTGTATCTGTAGCACGTAACAATACTAAGGCTTCTGGTAATTCAGCTAGAATTAATCGTTCGGCAGTCAGAAACACTATCGACAGATTTTCTAGCATACGTAAGGGTATGCTTCCTTATGAGTATGCGTCTGATGGCGTAAACGTTCGTGAGGGTATTGAATTATGCCAAAAAGCTTATGCTAACGTTGCGGTTTTCAGAAACGCTGTAGACGTTATGTCTGAGTTCGCAAACACTGAAATTTACTTAGAGGGTGGGACTAAAAAGAGTCGAGAGTTCTTCCACCAGTTTTTTAAAAGGATCAACCTGCAAAATCTAAAAGATCAATATTTCCGTGAGTATTATCGTAGTGGTAATATCTTTATCTATAGATTTGACGGGGAATTCGAAGTTGAAGACTATGCTAGGCTTATGAATCAAGTTGGAGCTATTAACCCTTCAGCCAATAAGATTCCAGTCAAGTATGTGCTTTTAAACCCTTTCGATATCGTATCTAAAAGGGCTACGACATTTAATGTTGGGGCATATGAAAAAGTCTTGTCTGAGTATGAGCTTTCCCGTTTGCAGAACCCATCTACGGAAGAAGATCAGTTAATTTATGATTCTTTAGACCCTGAGATGAAAAAACTCGTTAAAGATGGGTCATACTACACAGATGGAATTAAAATTGAATTAGACCCTAAGCGTCTTTGTTTTTCATTCTATAAGAAACAGGATTATGAGCCATTTGCAGTACCATTTGGATATCCAGTGTTGGAAGATATAAACGCTAAGCTTGAACTAAAGAAGATGGATCAGGCAATCACCCGTACTGTCGAGAATGTTATACTTCTTATCACTATGGGTTCCGAACCTGAAAAAGGTGGCGTAAATGCTAATAATATTAATGCTATGCAGCACCTCTTTAAAAATGAGAGTGTTGGCCGGGTTCTAGTATCAGACTATACAACTAAAGCTAATTTTGTTATCCCAGACTTGAATAAAGTCCTTGGACCCGCAAAATATCAAATCTTAAATGATGATATCAAACAAGGTCTACAAAACATTGTCGTTGGGGATGAAAAATATAATTCAACACAAGTCAAAGCCCAAATATTCATTGACCGCCTTAAAGAGGCTAGAAGCTGTTTCTTAAATGATTTTTTACAGAGGGAAATAAAAAGGATCGCAAATAGCCTTGGATTTAAGTCTTATCCTACTGCAACAATGAAGGATATTGATATGCGTGATGAAACGCAACTTATGCGTGTTTCTACCCGTCTTATGGAGCTTGGTATTCTTACTCCTCAACAAGGAATGGAAATGTTCCATAATGGTCAGTTTCCAAATGCAGAAGATATTGCTCCAGCTCAAACCACATTTATAGAACAGAGAAAAGAAGGGTTTTATAATCCTATTGTCGGCGGCGTCCCAATGATTGAAGACGAAGCTCCTGAAAAGGCTAGCACCCCTGAATCTGCTGGTAGACCTCATGGGACAACAACAGTTGAGGACCAAAAATTGTCTAACGCAGAATATTCCAGAACAAACATCCAGACTACTATTTACGCTGTAGAAGCTTTTAATTCTATAGCTAGAGAAAGAGCTGAAGAGAAGTTTGGCGGGGAGTTAAATGAGCAACAAGAAGAGATGGTGACTAAACTATGTGAGTCAATTATTTGCGCTTCTGAGCGTGGAAATTGGACTCAAACCCTTGAAGCTTGTATAGATGATTTCGAACTTATTGAAGAATTAAATGTGATGAACGAAGTTTTAAGTGTATCTAATAAGCATAACTTAGAAGTTTATCCGTCAGCAATTTTATATCATAGTCATGAAAATTAATCCAGAAGACATTAAAGTACCTCTTGAAAAAACTGTCAGTTTTGAAAATGGGGAAGCAGAAGTATCCATTGCTAGTAAGTATAGCGGATCAGAAGCGGGTTTGTATAAATCTTATATGAGCATGTGTGCATCAGACGATAAAGCTTTGACCGATACTGAAGGTATGGACTCAAAAGCTACCTACGCCGCTTGCGCCGTTAAATACGACAAGATGCGAGCCATGATGATGGACGATACTAAAGGAGAACTCAGTGATAAACAAAAGAAGCTTCCACCTGCATTACAGAAGGCTATCCTTGATAAAATGAAGAAGGATGGTAAAATCAGTAAGGAAGACTCTGAAGCTGCTGAAAAGAAACTTTTATCAAAAGATGATGAAGAGGAGCCTGATCCAAAAGGTGAAAAACTGGAGGTTAAGGAGAAAAAGTAAGATGCCTTATAAGTATACAACTACTTTTGAATCTGAAATTTTTGCTCATCAAATAGATGATGCGTTCGTATCTAAGGCTTCGTTAAATGAGCTTTCTTCCTTAGTCCCTAAAAATATTGACTTTGAGAAGAATGTAGACCTATTAGGGGTATCATTTAACGCTGCCGTTGTTAATGTATTTAATAGGAACGGTGATGGTATTGATACCTCTACTGCTTTAAAGTATAACGATCAGTTTATACATAAGCCTACTAATATTGAGCATAATAAAGATAAGATTGTGGGCCATATTGTTACTGCTGGTTTCAGCGATTATGGCTCTAACAAAATTTTATCGAACGAAGAATTAGAAAATAAAAAAGATCCGTTTAATATAGCATTGGGTGCTGTTGTCTATAGATCCGCAAACAAGCAGTTTGCAGAACTTCTAGAAAAGTCAACTGACCCTGAAGACGAATCTTATTATAAAAAAATATCTGCAAGTTGGGAAGTTGGTTTCTCTAATTATGTTTTAGCGGTGGGAAGCGATAAGCTGAACGAAGCTGAAATAGTATCAGATCCTCATAAAATCAAAGAAATGAATGGTTTCTTAAAAGCTTATGGCGGTTCTGGTAAAACTGATAAGGGCGAACCTATTTATAGATTGATTACTGGAAAAATATATCCATTGGGTATAGGTTTCACTTCTAATCCAGCCGCAGATGTAAAAGGAATCTACAAAGATCAAGAAGATAGTGATCAAGATAAATTTTCACAAAAAGATAAAAAAACTGTAACAAAAGAAAATAACATAGCTATGGATAACATTGTTAACGAACTTAAAGACATTCTTATCGAGAAAAAAATCGGTGAAGAAACTGTCGCTTCCATGACTCAAACTTTTTCAGACGCGATTCGTGAAAAGAACGAAGAGTTTTTGAAAGAGAAAGAGGCTCTTCAGAGCGAAAAGGAAGCTGTCAAAAAGGAGTATGAAGATCTTAAGGCTTCTGTCACTGAGCTTGAAACTAAGCTCACTGAAGCAAATGATCGGATCAACGTTTTTGAAAACGAGAAAAAAGCTGAAGAAGCTGTCGCTCGTTTCAATGTGCGTATGGACGAACTTGATTCCAAGTTCGAACTTTCCGATGAAGACCGTCAGTTCCTTGCTGAAGAAGTGAAGTCTCTTAATGAGACTGAAGAAGTGTTTGCTTCTTACTCTGACAAACTTGAAGTGCTTTGGAAGCATAAGAGTAAAGCTAATAAAGAAGCTTTCGAGGCTGAGATTCAGGCTCGTATTGATGAGGAAGTTGCTAAACGTGTTGCTAATGCTTCGGAAGAAGTTGATGTCGAGCAAGCTCTTGACAACGCGCAACAGGTTGACGCCGACATTTCCAATAATAACGAAGCTGTTGCTTCTCAGGAAGAGAGCCTCGTCGATAAATTCAAAAAAGCGTTCTCCCGTGAGAACATAGAAATTTCTTAACTTAAACTAAAATAATATTATGGGACTTAAAATTCTTCCATTCAGACAATATGACGAACATGATGTCGTCAATCTCTTTCGAGCATCCGATGGGATGGTACTCGATAGCACCACCGATTCTGGTTCTGGCGATGCTGGAACTTTTGTTAAGGTGAAAGCCGGAAACTTCAATGCTGACCCCGTTTCTTACGGAGCCGACAGCTATCTTGGTAAAACTGATTATCCACATGTTGGACGCAATCAGTATCCTAAAGTTAGCTTAGAGGTTGAGCCAGCTGGAGTTGGAGAGATACCTCTTGGTATCACTCTTATGCAAACCGCAAAAAATGATGAAAACGGAGAGAAGCTTCTCTATAACCCTCAGAAAGCTGCTGAGCTTCAGGCCGCTATCCCCGGACAAGCTATTCCTGTTGCTACCAAAGGTATCTTCACTATTGCTAGTGCTGCTTTCCAAGGTGATCTTGGTGGTGATCTGATTATCGGAAACGGAATTAAAGCTTCTACTGCTGGAACCGTTACTGGTTGCGCTGTCGGTGATACCGGAAGTTTCGGAACTATTATCGGAACAGGAAGTCGCGCCACCCAAAACGGTGTCGCTGATCAGTTCGGTGGTGAGTATCTTGTCTTCAAATTCAACTAATAGAAAGAATCTAGAAAATGAAAATCACTTTAAAAAGAACTCCAGAACAAATCGAGTTGGTTAAAGCTATGGCTTCTCGTAATCGCACTGTCGCTTACGAAGCTCAAGTAGCTCTTGCAGAGTTTATTGGACCTGTGCTTGCAGAGGTTATTAACAACGCACCTACTCTTTCAAATCTTTTCACCGCTCTTCAGTTTAACGCTGATGACAATCCTTCAATTCCTCTTGATCTCTACTACGATATCAACGACGAAGATTATGTGAAAGTTTACAGTCAGTCTCATGCTGGCGGTCTCCCAACTAACCAAGTGCTTCCTACTTCATCAGAGATGAAAGTCGCTACTTATAGCTTGGATACTGCTGTCAGCTTTGATCGTCGTTACGCCGCTAAGTCTCGCATGGATGTTGTGTCTAAGACCTTCACCCGCGCCGCTCAGGAAATCCTTGCTAAGCAGGAAACTACTTCTGCTTCTCTAATCATGGGATCTCTTCAGGACGCTGAGACTAATAGCCAAGATCACGTTCGCGCTACTGCTGCTGGTAAAAACTTCGTTCTTGATGACCTTAACAAGATGATGACTCTTGCTAAGCGCATTAACACCTCTTTCCTCGGCGGGACTCCTGCTGCTGGACAGGGACGGGGAATTACCGACCTCATTGTTTCTCCTGAAACTATTGAGATGCTTCGCGCTATCGCTTACAACCCAATCAACACTAACACTGGTCCTGTAGGTGGAACTGGCACTAACGGCATCGCTGCTCCTGATGAGCTTCGCATGAGCGTTTACAACAGTGCTGGTCTTCCTGAGTTCTACGGTATCTCTATCATGGAGATCCTTGAGCTTGGAGCTGGAAAGCGCTTCACTAAGCTGTTCTCTGGAACTCACGGTGGAGTTACTTTCAATAGTGCTGCTGATGACCTTGTCATTGGACTTGATCGCTCTCGCGAGTCTCTCGTCCGTGCTGTAGCTGTTGATGAAGACTCTGGTGGTGAGTTTAGCCTGATCGCTGATGATCAGTATAGCATTCGCCAACAGAAGATCGGTTACTTCGGTTCTATCGAAGAAGGTCGTATGGTTCTCGATAACCGCGCCCTTACCGCTACTATCATTGACGCAGCTTAATAGCTGGTGCTTAATCTTAGAGTCGCTCCTACGGGGGCGGCTCTTTTTTTTGTATATTTTTCAAGATATTGTGTATAATAGTATATGGACAATTTTGAAAACGTTTCATATGGTAACGGCCAAAACAATTATTTTGGCGCGGAAACTTCAGCTGAGCTTAAGCAAAAGCTCGCTTCTTATGGGAAATCAGAACTCAGGGGGTTAGCTTCTAAAGTCGGGATAAATCCTAATTATGATAAATCTATCCTGCGTGAGATGATTCTTAAAGAGTTTCAGAGCTATAAAGCTAAGAACTCTCCTATTCCGGCTCCAAAACCTATGTTTGCTGAAGCTAGCTCAGAAATCAAAGATATGCTAGAGTCTGTCGGTAAGATTAAAGCTGACGAGCAAGCTAAGAAAAAATGGACCAATAAAAAGAAATGGTCTAAGAAAAAGAACTCAAGTCAAAACGATTCTGAATAGTGTAATATAAAGTATGAGTGTAATTGGTAATTTGGCGACTGAGATCTTTTCAGATGAATTTGATAGTGATACTGGTGTAGTAGCATCAGGCTCTATCGAGGCTTGGCTAGAGAATAACTTGGGTCAATTAAATAGTTTGATTTATCAGGATTTTAGCGGGGCTAATGCTTCTCTTGATACTGAAGCTCAATCTATTCATAAAGAGCTTTATTTATATAATTATTACACGAAACAATCGCGAAATGCCTTGCGAGGCATAACTTCCGCAACGAGCGATAATAAGATATTGTCTTTAAGGGACGGAGAATCCGCTGTGACGTTCGTTAACCGAAATGAGGTGGCCAAAGTCTACAGAGGGCTTGCAAGCGATTCTAAGGCTAAGGTAGACGATTTAGCGGCTAGATATAATATATACCAAGCTGCCCCGCAGCAAGTTGGTGGGATTGACGGTGAGCTTTTCACGGGTCAGATTCTCTAATATCCACAAACTATACATAAAAAAAGGGCGGTAGAAACACCGCCCTTTTTGTTTGAAGGTTTAATTTATGCTATTAGAAAGCTGCTATCGCGCTAATTCCACTAGCGAAGACTCCATTAGTGACATCGTCTGGGCCTCCTACAGAAGTAGTGAAGGTCAGATCGACGCTCTTGTTAGATCCAATTGATGAGGAGAACGACTCGCTTACGAGTTGAGCGCCTTTCATGGTATACTTCATTGCAGTAACTCCATTCTCATTCTTGAGAGTTAGCGTCACAGTCTTGCTAGACTCATCATTAATAACATCAGCGAGGTTTCTTGATGTAACTTCATTAACAATAGCGTTAACAGATAGAGAGGCTTGGACTGGGAAATCTACAGAACGAGCATATGCAAACTTAGTACCGAGTCTTTCTAAGGGTGAACGAGAAAGCGGGATAGAAAGTGATGCAGACTGAATGTGAGCGCCGTCATTATCCAAAGGATCAATATCGACAATAGTTTGCCCATCAAAAGTCGAGATATCAATAGTGACATCTCCCGGACGAAGAGCTATTTCTCCATTAACATTTCCAGTTGTAGCAGTTGGTAGAGCTACGCTAGCAAGACCATCATGAAGTTTGGTTCCGCTGGCTTGGCTAACCGCTGGAGTTTCGAGAGAGTTTCCAGCTGAAGAGTTGATGTTTGCAGCTTCGAAAGAGACTGAAACTGTTGGTAGAGATCCTACAGAAAGATCCACTGTATAATCGGTTAGGTAAGCGTTACCGATGCCAATAGCATCATTATTAGCTCCAGAAACAGCTATCCCATTAGCGTCTTTTCCTTCTGGGACAGTGGTAACATAAAAGTTTTTACCGTCTCCATCAGCTAAGAACCCAGAGATAAAAGACTTCTCGGTCTTATTAGTAGTGTTAGCAACGTAAAATCCTAAAGCTCTCTCATTGAACCCGTCAGTGACGAGATAAGAAGTATCCATAGATACAGTAGGGGCTTCAAGAACCATTGATCCAACTTTAGAAAGTTGTCCGAATTGATTAACATCCTGACGGGATATGTTAAAACTATAGTTTGCAGACTGAACACGATTAAGTTGTTTGTGATCGAGTACGCCTGTTGCGGCAGCGTCTTTACTAACGTAAAGAGCTTCTGATTGATAAATTACTCTATTTTTGGCCATAATAAGTTATTTTTTAATGTTTACAATATTTTTGATGTTTTATGAAATTAAGAAAACCTAAATCTATGAACTTTTAAGTCAAAATCAATAAATCCGACATAAAGATCATTAGCTAAGGACTTCCTTGCTTTGTCTGTTAGTTTTGAAGTAGTTGCATTTTCTACTAAAAAAGGTTTGTTACTACTATACGTGCTAGACAGCGTATCGTATGAATATGTTCCTCCTTTTAGGTCTCCATATTCGTTGGTGGGATGCCCACTCATAGGTATTGGGTAGAATACCTCATTGTGAGAATCTCCGAAAATTGATAAGACTCCATCTAATTTATATGGGTCATCTGAAAGGACTACAGCGTTAGCCCTTACTGTTGTTGCTTCTTCTCCTCCGAAGGCTAATCCTTGGTTCTCCATTGTAGCTGTAGATAAGAAAACTGCTGGAACCACTTGATCATAAGGAGCTATTCCAGACTGATTGTATGTGGGGACTCTTGAATTTACTTCATATTTATTCTCTACGACTAGGTCGTCTTCTGTTTCATTAGTGAAATAGATATTGAAGTCTTTAACAGCGAAAGTCCCTGTAATTGTAGAACTTGAGGTATAGTTTGAGCCTGTTTCTACAATACGCCCATTATCATAATCAATATAATGAGAATTTCCTGCTATTTCTGTAGGTAAAGTCGCTCCAGCAATTGATGAATCTGTCACAAATTGTTTGTAAGGGCTAGAAAATGGGACATAAGAATCACTCAAAAAATCATCTGGAGTATGATAGAAAGTTCCTGTTTGATTTGAAAAAGCCTCCCCCTTCTCCAACAAAAAGTGATCGAACCAAAGCATAAACGAATTGGTCAGCGTATGTACGAATTGTTCTTTCATTTGATGTTATTAAATTCTTTTTTATATTTTTTAATCAAAGCGGAAATATATTGAGTATTTTGGAATCTCTGAGATCTTACTTTGTTTTTTGATTGTATAGCTTTTCCTGATCGGCCACCCTCTTTTCTGAGTAGAAAACCAAGACCAGATATACCCGTCTCTATCCCTTTAGCCCAACTCCTTCCTGAAGCCCACGGCATTGGAGTAACTTTGAATAGATCTGAAGCTTCAGGGATATTTACATTATATGTTACCCCAACTTTTGCTTCTCCTGAATAATTATAATTCATATTCTCCAAGGTTTGTAGTATAGGTTCAATAGGCTTATCAGACGAGTCAAAACCTATAAAAGCGAAGAGGTTGGAAACTCCCCCTAAAGTACCACTAATATTACTGCTACTTGGCCCACCCATCAATTCAATAGTTACTGGGTGACTAAGGAACTCTTTGATCATGGCAGATTTAAGCTTAAGAAAACGTTTCTTGAATTCTTTTTCGAATGGTCTTTTTAAAGCTCTTGGAGCCTTCTTTTGTATAACCATCTGAACATCTCTAGGTAAAAGGGCCATTATTCGTCAGTTGGGGTAAGTAAAAAAGTATAAAATTTATTTATGGTAAGACCGCGAGGAGATCCGTCACTTTTTATAGAGAATCTAATGCCATCCAACTCAACTCTCCGCGCTTCTTGGAGAAACTCATAAGCATCGCTTTTTACAACAATCTTTACGGAACCATTAGGAAGAATAATTTTATTTTGGGTTTGGCCATTAGACAAATACTCTTCATCCATGTTTACATAGTAGACTCTAGCTTCGAAAGATTGAGACTCTGTAGTATATTCTACGTTTGATCTAGAACCAGTGTCAGTTCTGCCATAGATATTATTGTATCTAGAAGTCGTGGAAATTACGGTCCTTTTAGAGTTCTTAAAAACGGTAATAGTTCGCGCAAAAGTCTCATGCAATGTGTCGTACATTGTATTGATTGTAGACTCCATATTAGAAGATAAAAAACCAGCCATGTAGATAATTACACATTTTTTCTTATAATAACTAGGATAAAGGATGAATGCTAAAAAAAATTTAAACAAGAGGTCTGGGGATGAAGTATCTTCATTGTTTAAAATGATGTTGATTATGGTCGAAGATATGAAAAAAGACCACGATTTTCACTACAATAAACTATATGAGGGAATCCCGCAAAAGTATCATCCAGTGATAAAAGCTGCAGATCATTTCACCCCAGATAAAATATCTTGGATTAGAAAGAGGATTTTGGACTTTGGCAACGAGAGTTTGCGTAACGTACAAAATGAAATAGAAAATTACAGAGTTGAATTTATATTTAAATAGGAGTATGGAATTAAAATTATTATATCAGTTCACAGTTGACGAAGAAAAAGAGGTAGAAAAAGAATCCTCTAGAAAAAACAGGAAAACTGGTGAAGTTACGATTACTAAGAAAAAGGTAAAAGAAAAAGTGCCTATCGAGGTAAAAATTAAGAAACCTTCTCGCCGCGAGTTAGAAGATGCTGAGCTTCAGTACACTATCGAAATGAGTAAGTGTATTAAGCAAGGTATTCTCACCAAAGCAATGCTTGCAAAAAAATACGGCGATACTGGAGGAGCTTTTACCGAAGAGGGGCAAAAAGAGTATGGTAAGCTATACAAGCAGATTTTAGAATTTCAGAATGAATATATCAAACTTGACTCAGCCACAAAACTTAACGACAAACAAAAGAAAAGGCTTGAATTCCTAAAGGAAGAGATTGCTAGAGTAAAGAGAGAGTTGGTTGAGGTAGAATCTAATCTACAAGGTTTATTTGAGCATACTGCTGATGTTAAAGCCCAAAACAAACTCTTGCTGTGGTATGCTCTTCATTTAACTTTCGTTCAGAGAGAGGAGGATGAAGAGCCTATTCAGTATTTTAAAGGTCTTGATTACGATGAGAAAATCGAAGACTACTACAATAAAGAAGAAGAAAACTCTGATCTTTATCAGCAGATCATTAAGCAAGTCTCCACAACTTTAGCTTTCTGGTTCTACAACCAAGCTTCTACTCAAAAGGAGTTTGAAGAAATTATGGATAAAGTAGAAAAGGGTGAGTTATAGTGATGAATTTTATACCTCCCTTGTAGGGGAGATATTTGACGGATACAGCGTCTCGGCCTTTGAAGGTCGGGACGTATTCGTTAAACACATAAACATAAGAGATCAAAAATATATCCATTCTTATTACGAGAAGTATAAGAATATCGCTTTATCTAAAGGCGTTGAGTCTCAAGAGGGTAGAGAAGATTATATTAAAAAAGAGGGTCTTTGGGAGGAGTCCGATGATTTACAAATAGTCTCACTTACCGAAGAGATAAAAAATCTCAAAAGAACAAAAGACTCTGTTTTTCTCCCTTCTCAGAGGGAATCTTTTCAAAAAACTATCGAGAAGAAAACTCTTGAGCTGTATGAATTGAGTGGTAAGAAAGCTGAGATAGTAGGTTTGACTGCGGAGGGTTACGCATCTAAAAGATCTAATGATGAAATGCTTCGATTCTGTATTTTTAAAGACGCTGGTCTTTCTGAAAATTTACATAATGAGGATGAGTTCTCTGATTTGGAAATTTATGAAATTGTTTCTCTTAATAAAATAATGACGAATGTCTCTGAAAAGATATCTGAAGATACTATTAAACATGCTGTTCTAAGACCTTTCTTTAGTATGTATATGTCTAATTGTGAGAATCCTAGAGATTTTTATGGAAAGCCTGTTATAGAGCTTTCGGCTTATCAGATGAAATTAGCTATGTATGCTAGAGTTTTTCATAGTATTTTTCAATACACGGAAGATATCCCAGATAATATTAGAGAAGATCCAGATAAATTAATGGCTTATTCCGAGAATCAAAGGAATAAAGGGTCTAATAATGGAGGCTTGAGGGATGACGCAGACGCTTCAGCCGTATTTGGTGCGACCAAAGAGGATATGAAAGAGGTGGCGGGAGATGGTGATTCAGTGTCCCTGTCTGAAGCAATGAAAGAGTCTGGTGGTAAGTTAGACATGAAACAAATGATGAGATTAGCGGGTCATGATGTGTAATATTAGTGTATATAGACATAAAGGAACAAGATTATGCCCATCAAATTACCAACCGTACAAACAGGTTATGAAAGAAGCGTTACCGAAGCGGCCAAAAAAGTTGGCAAGAATTTGAGGATCAATATGGGTCCGGGAGCTAAGAGCATTGAGTCTCTTTCTAGACCTTTAGGGCGCTTAACTGGTAAGGCCGATGAGTTTACAAAATCTATGGAGGCGGCTAACGCCCGTGTTTTGGCGTTTGGAGCTTCTGTTGGGGTTATTGCTGCCGTCTCAAAAGGGTTGCAAGAGTTGGTTAGATCGACTGTTGAGGTTGAAAAAAGCCTAGCTAACATCAATTCTATTCTCAAGCAGTCAGAATCCCAGCTTAATAGTTTTAAAAATCAGATATTCGACATAGCCCGAAATACGGGGCAGACCTTTGAAACCGTATCAGAAGCAGCTTTGGAGTTGTCTCGTCAAGGTCTTAAAGCTGAAGAGGTTACTAAAAGGCTCAATGACGCCCTTGTTCTTTCTCGTCTTTCTGGTTTAAGTGCTGCAGATTCTGTGGCTGGTTTAACAGCTGCGATTAACTCTTTCTCAAGCGCGGGGATAACAAGCGCTGAAGTTCTTAATAAGATTTCTGCTGCCGCTGCAAGCGCCGCTGTTTCTGATAGGGATTTGATTGAGGGTTTGAAACGTTCTGGAGCTGTTGCTGTCGCCACTGGTGTAAAATTTGATGAGTTGGTAGGTATAATTTCCGCACTTCAAGAAAAAACTGCGCGTGGTGGAGCTGTTATAGGAAACTCTCTCAAAACAATTTTTGTTAGAATTCAAGATTTAGACAGGCTCCAGTCTATTCAAAGGTTAGGCGTCGAAGTTACAGACTTAGAAGGTAGAGTTCTATCCTCTAATAAAATTATTGAGAATCTAGCTCCAACATTTGCCAAATTAGATCAGGCTTCAAGAGTTAATCTCGCAGATAATCTCGTTGGTAAGTTTCAGATTGCACCTTTCCTAGCTTTGCTTGAAGACTATAATCAAAAAATCTCAAGAAGCGGTGAAGTAGCGAATACGTCCTTAAACGCTACTTCTGAGGCTTATGATCGTAATGCAGCTCTATCTAAGACTTTAGCTGCCGCCGTTAACACTGCGACTGTAAACCTAAAAGAATTAGCAAATACTTTGGGTGAGATAGGTGTTACTGAGAATTTATCTAAAATTATTGGGGTCTTTAATAGTATAGTGGGTACTATACAAAATGTTTTAGATGGTGATGGCATAGGATCTACGTTCGCTAAGGGATTGATAAAAGGTATTAGTACTATAATTGCTGGACCGGGGTTAGCTTTAGCTTTGGTCGCGATTGGAAAACTACTTTTAGATTTTGCTAAATTTGGAGCTGGTGCATTGAAAACTTTCTTTGGCTTGAATAGAGCTGCTGAAGCGCAAGCGGCTTTACAAGGTCAGATAGCTGCATCACTTTTAAATGATAAAAGCGTCAGAAGCGCTATATTGTCAATTGAAAAACAAAACATCTCTGAAGGAGAAAAGAAGAAATTACAGACCTTATTCTTCACTAGAGCTTTAAATGAGCAGTTAATGCTTATGCAGAAAATGCAAGGTATTGCTATGACTGTCGCTCCCGGAGTTATGAGGAGTGTTCCTTCATTTATGACCTCAAAGAAGCCATTTAGCGGAAAAAAAGCTTCTGAAGGTTTCTTGCCAATCGGAGCTGAAAGTTCTGATATATCTAGAGGAGTAGGAGGCGCACCCGCTTCTGCTAAACCTGTAGTTATTCCTAACTTCGCTTTTGGTGGAGGAAAGCGTGGGACAATGGTGGCTAATGACAGTGAATATATTGTTCCTAATTATGCTAATGGTGGCGATGCTGTATTTAATCAGAATATGGTTTCTTCAATTGGTCTTCCTTCTAACGCTAGGAAAGTTAGGGCGGCGAGTGGATATGTCCCAAATTTTGCGGCGACGAGTCTGAAAGACATGTTGAGAAGGCCCGGTAACTTTATAAGACCTGATGGTTCGTTCACATCAAATAGTGCTAAAGCTGCTTATGAAAAATCAACAGGGGAGGATAGAAAGCTCCTAGACGCTCAGAGAAATAGAAATAAAAATTTATATTCTTACTTTGCTAACTCAGGTAAGAATAAAACTATAATGCTTCTCCCCCAACCATTAGACTTTAAGGGGGATGGGGCAGATCATAGATTTCAAGTCCCTCACAAAGGCATACAGAAGAATGCTGTCACTTTCTTTGAAGGCGGTTCTTCTGGAATAGATAAGAAGTTAAAAAACGATAAAAGCTCAAAAGGTAAACAATTTAAGAAGCTGCTTACTTTAGATACTGATATTGATAATGCTATAGCCACTGGAGTAAATACAGTTTTTAAAGATTTCAAAGATGCTTCTGGGAATAAAGATGTTTTTAAGCTAACTCCCACAAAAGTTACAGGCAAAAACGTAAAAGATTTGATGGAGAAGGGTGGCCCCGGCGCACTTGGGGCAATCAAAGGAGCAACTTTTGAAGCTTTAATGGTCGCTATTACTGGGGGGATATCTCAAAAAGGGGGTGAGCTTGATATAGATTTTAATAGGGATAAAGAAAACATTCTTGATTTGATTTTTGGAATCCAAGGTTACCGATTTGGAGATTTCAAAAGCTCTGAAGCTCAGAAAGATAAATTTGCAAGGCAAACGTTAGATAACGTCAAAGGGGTGGTACAGTTAAGCAAAAAAGTTAAAACAAAAAATGATAAGGGAAGAACTCCTCCTAATGCCGCCTCTGGCTACATCCCTAACTATGTAGATCCTCTTCAAGACGCTATTGGTAGAGAAAAATCTGCTGGTTTACCTGTTAGTCAAATTAGAATTAATCAAAGTGGTAAACTCCGCAGCTCACAAAACCCAATGGGTCTCGCCGTGACGAATACTCGTGATGAACCTACTGGAGCTATTCCTAATTTTGCTAAAGGTGGCGTATCTTCTGGTGACGAATTAGGCGGCTCAATGGATAAGTTGAACGCTAGAATGATGGGTATGACTTCAATTCTTTATTTATTGCAGTCGGGTATGGGTGCTGTTGTTGAAGAATCTAGTGGGCTTGGAAAAGCTTTTTCTCAACTTATTCAAGGGGTATTAGCCGCTTCGATGGTTATGACTACTCTTCAGAGTTTTGGTGGAGCAAAGGCTATTGCAGGTTCTATTTCGGGATTAGGAGCTAAAGGATCGAATTTAATGAGGAGAGGTTCGGGCAAAATGGCTGCTGGCAGCACCTTAATGAAATCGAGTATTCGCGCTAATGATGCTGGACTATTAGGCCGAGGAGCGCTTACAGGTCTAAAAGGAGGGCTGTTGAAAGCTGGAGGAGCTTTACTGCGTTTCGCTGGGCCTGTTGGAATTGCAGCTACAGCAGCTACTTTATTGTATAAAGGTTTTACTTTTGGTCTTGATAAATTTACTGGAGCTACGGAAGGATTAAAGAATAGTCAAAATATGTTAGCTGAAGCCGCAAAAAGGGCAGCTAAAGAATTATCTGAAATTAAATTCACATCAGAAGAAAAAAAAGCAGAGTTCTTGGCGGTTAACGTTGGTTTGTCTAATGAACTTGCTGAGAAGCTCGAAGAGGTTGGGTTTACTGGACCCTCAAGTAAGGAAGCTCCAAGAGCTAGGGCTTTAGCTGATATAGCAAACAAAGCTTATGATGCAGGGGCTACAGAAAAAGAAATTTTAGGTATTTTGGATATGGCCAAAAAAGAGGCTGGTACAGAAACAATAGCAACCCGAGCGGGAGTTTTTCTCAAGCAAAACGAGATTGATAAAGACGTAGAAGCTAATATTGCCGCTAGACTAAAAACCCTTACTTTAAAAGATACATCTAAACGACAAGAAGAATTCGCAGAAACAATAACGCCTGCACAGAGGAAAACGTTGGCAGTTGGGGGTAAAAACGCTGAGAGACTAACGAAGGAACTCATGGAAAAAGCGGCTAAGTCTGGAGACATAGCTTCTCAAATAATTGCAGAATCGATAGGTCTAGCCGCAAGGCAAGGTGAAGAGACTATAAAAAAAGTCGATAGGATTAATTTAGAAAATGCTAAAGCTAGGCTTCAAACAGCTATAGAAGTTAGAAAAGAAAATTTCAAGCTTCTTACTGATACGGACAAAAGAATCATGAAAGCTGAAGCTTTAGGGGGATTAGATGATAACTCTTTATTAGCTCTAAAACAAAAAGCTAAGCAACAAGAATTATTAAATAATTTAGCTAGCAAAAATTTAGATTTTATAAATTCTCAAGGAGATGAATTAACAAGGTTAAAACTTGAAGATCAACAAATTTCAGATATAGAGAATGAAATTTTAAATATTAGTGCTGAAGATCTAGCGAATAAAGAAAAGGTTTTAGATATAGTAGACAAAATCTACCAAACCAACGGTTTGGATAAAGAGGTAGCAGGTAAACTTATGGAAAGCCTCGGCATACAACTCGAACAAAATGAAGGCATATTTGATGCCTCTAAAAATACCCTGAAAAATAGGCAAGACGAGACTAAAGAGTTAACTAAACAAAAACAATTAATAAAAGAGATAGAAGCTCAGAGATCTTTAACCGCACAAACTATTTTATTTGGGAAGAAGAATGCAAGTGGTGAAAATAGATCTGGAATTCAAGACTCTTTAAGATCTCTAGGGGTACAAAAAGAGAAAGCTACTCGACTAGGGGACGACAAACAAGCAAGAGATTTAACTGCTAGAATGGCTAGATTAAATCAAGATTTAGCTCGTATTAGTGGGGATGAAGGTCAAGCCTCTATTGATAGAAGAGCTAGAAATATAAAAATTCCAGAAGCTGTTGAAAATAAATTTCCAAAACTAAAAGAAAAATTAAGAGATCCTTCGTCTGACCCCCTTGCTGTCTTGACAAAAACCGGTAATGATCAATCGTTTAAGGATATGGAATTCCTAGCTAGACAACGCACTGACAAAGCATTAGGTCTTCGCCCTGCTACCGCCAGACCTCTTCCACCTGTGTCAGAGAATGAATCACAGTTCTTGGACTTTAAGGCGACAATTAACGATTTAAACCAAGCAGTTACCGATAACACAAGAACAGAGCAAGACTCTATAAATGCTAGTAAAGATCTGACATTGTCGTTATCTGATGAAGTTGATATTAATAAACAACTTTCTAAAATTTTAGCCCCGTTTTCCCGATCTGAATCTGGTAATGCTCGTCGTGTTGCTCAAGCTAACAAAAACGTTCTTGATGGAAAAGCTAAAAATGTTGACCGAGAATTCAGAAGACTCACTATGGAGATGGGGGTTTTTGACAGAATCGGGGAAGCAATACCCACAGCCCTTGAGAATTCAAATCAGTTAAACGAAAGCCTAAAGGATGCGTCTCTTTCCTTTGCTCATAACATTGGTAATGCAATGTTAGACGCTATCGAAAAAGGAGAGAATCTTGGGGATATTTTGTTAGGTGTCGCTTCAGAATTCTTAAGTACAATGAGTCGCGCTTTTATGAAAAGTGCCGTCGATGATGTTCTAGGTAGTTTCGGAATTGGAAAACAAGGAGGTGGTCCTATCAGAGGGGGGTCAGGTACTAAAGATGATGTCCCGGCGATGCTCATGGGTGGCGAGTTTGTAATGAACAAAAAGGCTGTCAGAAAGTATGGTGTCGGATTTATGTCTTCACTAAACTCAGGTTCTATGCAAGGATTCAGATCTGGGGGCCAAGTCAGGGATCGTGAAGGCATGTTTACCACTCCGGGAATGAACGGAGCAGGAGCGATTGTCGGAGCAGGAAACCTGCTCTCTTTCGCCACTCAAACTCCAATAGCTATGGGTAGAGATACCCTTACCAGCAATGGAGCGTTCCTCGATCCAGAAAGCGGTAGACTTACTATGTTTGGTAGAAGAAATAACCCTCAGTTTCAGCAAGTTCAAGGCGCAAAACAACAAGCTTTTGATTTATACGCTAGCCAAGTGGCTGCTGAAGAGCAAGCTATAAGGCAAAAGAAAGAGTCAAGAAAGCAGTTGATGAAGTCTTTAGCAGCGGCAGCAGCTAGCGTTGTTGTTGGCGCGGGGGTTAAATCTATGGCAGCTGGATTTAAAGCTGGGTTCACAGGAACTGACGGGTCATTTGGAACTAAGTTTGGAGCTGGAGTAAAAGGTTCTCTTTTTGGAGGTAATAATATAGCTGGTCAATCTTATGGAGGTTTATCTAATTTATTTACAGGGAGAGGTTTCCAGAGTGGTCCTAGCGGTATTGGATCAGAATTTACACCAAAAAGCGCGTCTGCCAGACCAACAATAATTCGTAGTGGCGGGATGCCTCATGATGTGAGCGGGTTAAATGCTCAGGATCTTTATGAGACAGACGTATCGAAAACGGGGGTACTACCTAAAAACGCTACAGGAGGATTAATTCCTGCTGCTGGTGGAGTTGATACAGTCCCCGCAATGCTTTCTGGTGGAGAGTTCGTAATGAACGCCGCTGCCACAAGAAATATTGGCGCAGGTAACCTACAAGCTCTTAATTCTGGAGCTGGAACTGGTGACAACACAAACTTAGTCGCTAAGCTAGATGAATTAATTATAGCGACAGAGACATCTCAATCAACAGGAGATATCAATATTACTATCAATGGATCAAACGGGGCAGAGACTGAAACACAAGGTCAAAACTCTACAGATCAACAAAAAGCGTTGTCTGATAAGATTAAGACGGCTGTTAAGCAGGTAATTGCGGATGAAAAAAGATTAGGAGGACAACTTAGAAGATAATGTTTGGTTCAAGATTAAATGACGAAGTAAATGTCAACATAGCTGGTAGCGCACTCTCCGGTATCAGCTCTGTAGACTTTTCATATTCTAATAGCGCAAATACAGTTAAGCCCCTTGGGTCAAGGAAGGGTCTAACAACTGTTGGTGGTGCTACTGAGCAGAAAGTGTCTATTAGTAGACATCTTATATATAATGATCCTATTTTGGATTTTACTGGGTCGAGTAGTATGACGGGTAATATTAGATATGCGGGGGTTTCTTACAGATTCTCTGATGCATACCTGAACTCATATTCTGTCAACTGTGCTGTAGGATCTGTTCCAAAAGTTAATGCTTCAATATCTGTTTTTAATGAGATGATATCTTCCAGTGAGAACCCTAGTGAATTTGGAAGCACTGGTGAAATATACATCCCTTCCCAAGGATCTATAAGTATTACTTGCGACAACTCTACTACTAACAGAGTTATTGGATTCGATTACTCGATCACATCCAGTAGAAAGCCTAATTTTTCTATAGGTAGTGAAACTCCTGTTTCTGTTGAATTCATTCCCCCTTTGGAGTATTCAGCTCAAGTTCAAATTGAAGTTGACGAAGCTTTTCCTCAGGGTTCCTTTAATTTTTTAACTAGCAGGCAAAA
>Ga0208434_1000243_pt1 | contig 29055 bp, 37 predicted proteins | sample 13_taG_FD_184086 | JGI IMG/M metagenome (GOLD analysis project Ga0208434, IMG submission 184086) | Marine viral communities from the Subarctic Pacific Ocean - 13_ETSP_OMZ_AT15268 metaG (SPAdes) (version 2) | ecosystem: Environmental > Aquatic > Marine > Oceanic | place: Pacific Ocean | collected... | reverse complement strand
GACGTGTTTGATCGTTCCGAGATGGATTCTCTCCGCAAAGAAATATCTGACATTATTGCCAAAGCCGAAAAGATTCGCCCCCTATGGGAGAACGGACAGCCCGATCTCGAAGACCTCGGACCCACTGTCAACTGTCGCTTCTGCCGATACGAAGACCAGTGCCCTGCGCTTGGTCACCTTATGGTAGATGTCGCCAAACGCTATAGGCCAGACCTACTCCCCACGGGCTCCATCTCCAGCAGCGACATCGACGACATTGAGACTCTCGACAAGTTGTATCAGGTTGCCAAGATCGTGGAGAACTGGGTCGGTTCCATTAAGCACAAGGCAATGGGGTTGGCTCTTGCTGGTGAAGAGTTTCCATCTTTGACGCTCCGCTCCCTCGGAGCCCCTACTAAAGTGAGAGAGCCAGAATACTTACGTCAACTTGCTGAGAAGCACGGACTCACACACGAAGAGGTGATTGCCGCTTGTGACGTCAAACTCAAGCCTCTCGTGGAGGCTATCAAGGACAAGGCTCCTCGGGGGCAGAAGACCAAGGTAGCTGAAGCGTTCGAGCAAGAGGCATACGACTTGGACATCATCGAGAAAGGTAATAAACGATTTACGCTGTCAGCTAAGAAGTGACAGCAATGGGGGCCGCGAGAACTCCCACCCTAAGCAGAACTGCAATCCTCGCAACATCGTAATCCGTATACCAGAAACATTATTAATATGAGTGCTAAAAAGAATGCTTCCTCAGAAGCTAAACCAGAAAGCGAAGCTCCGACTTCGACCGCCGTCGCAGAAGTTCCTAAGAACGAAATCTCGACTACTACTGCCATCAATCTCGCGGGTCCGTCCACCGACCTTGAGATCCCCCGCCTAAACATCATCCAGAAGATGAGCGACATCGACGGCCCATTGGGTTCTCTCGCCATCGACAAGGAGGATGTTATCGCGGAAGTCGGCGATAAAATGAAAGTCGTAATCCTCGGTGCGGTCAAACGCTTCAAGGAAGATGTCCCTTACGACGACGACTATATGCCACAGATCGTGGACTCTGACGCAGCAGCCAAGGAGTTGGAGGACAATTCGTCCTACGCCGTGATTGAGTTCGCGGAGATCGTGATGCTCATCCCCCAGACTGGAGAGGATGACTCTGCCTTCCCATACACTGTGGGTGATACCAACTACCAGTTGGGCAAGATCACTGTCCAGAAGGATGCCTACCGCCTGACTTACAAGCGTCTGTTCACCCACATGAAAGTGAACGGCGACGCGGAGTCCGTATCTAAGGTTCTGTGGAACTTCTCCACCGAGCCTTTCAACAAGGGTAAGTATTCTTGGTTCGTTCCGAACCTGACCGCCACCAAAGAGCTGGTTCCAGAAGAACTCACTGAGTTCGCTGCCCGTCTGATGTCGTAACCCCCTACCCGCTGGCAGACCGGAAATAGTCTGCCCTTTCATTTCGCTCCATCGGGCGCACTCGGTGGAGCGAAATGAGATTACCCAATTAGCCCAATGACCAAACAAGAACTACTCCAATTACACGAAGACACTATGGATAAGTGTCGCGAGATTATGCAGAAAAAGAACGCCGATTACACTGGTGGCTCTGAAGACCCATTCGCCAACTTTCGAGTATCGGAGGTGATGGGGGTTCCTGCTGAACAAGGAATCCTACTCCGCGTGATGGACAAGATGCAGCGGATCAAATCTTTCATCCTCAAGGGAGAGTTGAAAGTTGAGAATGAATCTGCGGAGGATGCTTGTGAGGACGTCATTAACTACATGATCCTGATTAAAGGGATGATGAGGGAGTCGAATAATCCAAATAAATTCGACTCCAACTAGGGGTCGATAAGTTTTCTACCCGAGGATTGCCTCGGAAAACCTAAACCACGCGCTGGCGGGGGGTGCAACCAAGACCCCGCAAACATCATAATCATGTCTAAAATTACATACGCGCTCGACTTCGAGACGTTCTACAATTCGGAGGTGTCCATCACCAAGCAGGGGCCAGTCGGCTATTTCTCTCACCCAGAGTTCGACGCTTATATGGTAACTGTTGTGGGGGAAGATGGATACGAATACGCAGGGCATCCCACAGAGTTCCCGTGGGAGATGCTGGAAGGACAGATAGTAATCTGCCACAATGCCCAGTTCGACATTGCTCTCTACAACTACGGCGTGTCTCAAGGATGGTATCCGCAAGTAAACTTTGAATCTCACTGCTCTGCCGATATGTGTGCCTACCTCGGACTGCCCCGCTCTCTGAAGAAGGCAGCTGAGACTGTTCTCGGAGTCGATATGGACAAGGGAACTCGGACGGCTATGAAAGGACGTCGCTGGGAGACCATGACTCCAGAGTTCAGGAAACAAGTTACCGAGTATGCGATACAGGATTCAGTTCGCACTCTCGAACTTTGGAAAGCTAAAGGAGATGAGTGGCCTGAGCACGAACGCTTAACCAGTTTGTTGAATCGTAAAATTAGCGCACGCGGAATCCCCATTGACCCTGCACGCCTAGAGAAGTCTCTGGGGCACATCAAAAAGGTGCTGTTTGAGACCGAGAATCAGATTCCTTGGATTGAGGAATACACTCCGCTTTCACGCAAGGCGTTTCATATCCAATGCCGCAAGCAGAACATCACCCCTCCAAAATCGTTGGCGATGAACAATGCCGACGCAGATGCTTGGTATAAAGAGCACCTCGACCAATGCCCGTGGGCAAAAGCCGTGAGCGACTGGAGGCGAATCAACTCATTCCTCAAAAAGCTACAGGCGTTTGATCTCGGCACAATGCCTGACGAAAGATACTACGGCGGCTTTCTCTACTTCGGGGCGAACCCCACAGGGCGTTACTCTGGCGGGGGAGGCAACCTAAACCTTCAGAACTTGCCTCGCGACGAAATGTTTGGCATTCGTTTCCGCCACCTGATCAAGACAAAACCCAATAAGAAGCTTATTATCGCCGACCTTAGCCAGATCGAAGTTCGCACTTTGGCTTGGCTGTCTGGAGATAAACAGGCAATGGACTTAATCCGAGAGAGTTCCGACATATACCATGCGTTTGGGGTTCTGCTGGGTATGCACGACCCAGCCAACGGAGAACTGAGGGAGTATGATAAGAAGATCGGAGGAGGGCTCCGTCATCGAATTAAAGCAACTGTTCTCGGTTGTGGATACCAGATGAGTGCCAAGCGGTTCGCCGTAGAGAACAACATGAGCCTTCCCGAAGCGGAGGAGGCGGTCAACACCTACCGCTCTCGTATGAAGAAAGTCACTCAGTTGTGGAGCAGTGTTGGTAGAGACATGAATATGTCCCACTCCCTCGACGCTCCTTATGAGTTTGCTTTACCTTCAGGTAGAGTCCTAAAATATGGACTGCTGCGTAAGATGAGTGCTGGCAATGGTAGGAGTAATTTGATCGCGAAGATTGTGCGTATGGGCGGCTACCGCGACACCAAAGTCTACTCAGGGCACGTGGTGGAGAACGCATCCCAAGCTCTCGCTCGTGACATATTCTCTGATATGATGCTCCGACTCGACGCTGCGGGACTCAAAATTATTATGCACGTTCATGATGAGGTAATCATCGAAGTCGATGCGTCTGAGGCTGATTACGCACTGGAGAAGACATTGGAGATTATGCACACTCCACCCGAATGGATTCCCGACATCCCAGTGTCCGCCGAAGGTGAAGTGTCCGACATCTACGTGAAGTAACCCCTAATTAGAAAATACACTAATGAAATACTTTTACGTTAAGAACCTATCGGACATCAGGGTGATTGAATCGCCTGACATCTCGCAACAACCATTTAACCGACCCACTTTCAAATTCAAAGCAGACTTCCGTAAGTGGTGTGCCGACTCGACCACTGACCATTGCTTCTACACAATCTGCGAGGGGACGAATCCTACATCTCGAGTAAATGAAGACAACCCCATCAACCGAATTCACGGGTTCGTAGGAGACTACGATGTGCCCCACGATGATTGGGATGGGCTAGACGAAATGCTCACCAGTAGGGCTGCTGACTTCCCACCTCCTACGTGGAGGAGCCGAACTTTCTCAGGAGGCGTTCGCCTTGTGTGGGAGTTCGAGGAGCCCCTACCTATAGCTCCAGAAGTGGCCGTAGATTTTATGAAGAAACTCGCGGAGATTCTGAGGGCTCAAATGCTGCTCCCCGGATTTGACCGCACGAGCATAAATATGGGTCGCTTCTTTGAGCTTGGAGAAGACTGGGTTCAACTGGCCCCACCTCTTAGTAAGGACATATACCAAGTCGCACTGTTTCGGACGCTCAATGAAAAGCCGATCACATCTTCCGATACCCATATCCCTCTAGAGGATGTGGAGGAAGAGCTACAACGCAAATACCCGAACAGATGGAACGGGGCGTTTGAAGTAGGGGCACGTGGTCCTCTGTTCTGGATTGCTGATGGCATTGACCGCCAAGGCTGCCAAGTCCGAGAAGAGGGCGTTGTGTGCTACTCAGATCGCGCTGAGAAAGGATTCATGTCATGGCGCGACCTATTTGGTCGTAAGTTCGTAGAGAAGTTTGAAAAGGCAAAAGCCAACAAGCTACTAGACAATTATTGGTTCAATGGTCGTAACTACTACAAGCTGCACCAAAGCACCCCTGTATCCATACCCAAAGAACTGCTTGAACTAGAACTCAGGAAAGTCGGGTTCGCTGCCAAGAGAAAGAAGGGGCAGGAGCTCTCAGAGCTGCAACAAGCTCTGCTTACCATTGCTACAGAATGCCGTGTGGAAGAAGTCGCCCCTGTCGTGTTTTCCTCTGAACGCAAGGTGATGTTCAATGGTAGGGGAATCCTGAACAGTAACAGGGCTTACGCCGTCCACCCTGCTGATAGTGGGGATGTGGAGAACTGGAAATGGATTCATGGGTTTCTTACTCAGTTCTTCGCGGACGACGAAGATGGTAAATCAACACTGCCTTACTTTCTTGCTTGGTTCCAGAGGCTCTATCGTGCGGTGTTGGAGCATCGCTTGGATCAGGGACACCTTCTCATTCTTTTGGGTCCGACAGGATTTGGTAAGACTCTCCTTACGAACCGAATTGTAGGGACTGCCGTAGGTGGGTTCAGTGATGCTTCCGATTATCTGTCGGGCAAAACAGCGTTCAACAAAGACCTATGTGGGTCTGCCGCGTGGGTGATTGATGACCAGACGGCGGCAGCTACTTACGCCGACCAACGTAAGTTCGTTGAGTTGACTAAGCGTGCGGTAGCCAACCCACGATTAGAGTATCAGGCAAAGTATGCTGATGCCATCCCACTGCCGTGGGCGGGTCGGGTTATGATGTCTCTCAACTTGGATGCGAACTCTCTCGCCGCTTTGCCGTCGATGGATTCATCCAATAGGGACAAGATCATGGCTCTTCGGGCGAGTGGCAAAAGCACTATTCGATTCGGCTCCAACCAAGAGACTGAAGCGATCATAGGTGCGGAGCTTCCTTACTTCCTGAAGTGGTTGCTTGACTGGGACATCCCCAAAGAGTTGAAGGCATCGAGTCGTTTCGGTGTGATAAACTACATCGACTCATTCATCGAGGCGGCAGCTTACGACAACTCCAGTCGTTCAGCTATTGCAGAGATGGTGGAGTTCTTTGCCAAGCAAGTCCGCGAAGCACACCCCGATTATGGCAACACATGGCGTGGAACTCTCACCGAGTTTCAAGCTCTGCTCCACATCTGTAGTAACGGGCGTGCCGTGGGCAACTCACACAATCTGGAGTTTATCAGACGTGGGATGCAGGTTCTCGAAGAGAATCACCAGCACAACACGCACCTTCGTCCTGTTCGGAGTGCTGGGGCAGGTGGGGGTAAGGTGTGGGAGATCAACCTCTCCGCTGCTTACGACATTAACCAAGCCGAGTTGTTCTCTGACTCAAAATGAGTCTAGGCATTGCAGGTCGGAGGAGTGCATTGAAAACTCCTCTGACCTTGCGCGGCGTCCATCGAAAGGGTTCTGGCTGCCCGATGGGGTGAACTCCGCTTGTTCAATAAACTCATCTGCGTGCATCCAGCCAACAAACCCCGACAGGTGAGTCTTCCTTTGTATCTTAATGAAAAAGTATACATCACATTTAGTCTTGAGCCAGTCTGCGCTTTCCCACGGGGCGTAAATTCGGACCACACAATCGTCTTCCAACGCTGTATGGGTCGTCTGAGTCTTGACATCGACAGTCAGTTTGCTGTCCAGCACAACATCGCAAGTCTTGCTTTTGTGCCCGACGCGAGTTCCCCCGTAGTGGGCATGGAACATAATCTCCCCCAGCATACCAGTGAAGTTACCCCGCCCCTTGGTTACAGAGTTCGCAAGGACTCCCATCTTCCGAGCCTCCCTACGAGCGCGGGAAATCTGGCGGCTCGTCGGCTCAAGGATTAACATCACAGCATAGTTTCAATAGGGTCGCGCCCTGACGTCCCATGCGGGTCTATGCGGAGAGTAGGCATCGAGGCCCCTGTAGCATCTTGAGCCTCCTCATCCATTCGTTCGGCACACCTAGCCCAAAAAGCGTCAGCACGGGCGAGGTCTGAGTTGTCCTCATGCAGCCGAGCCAGCAAGCCCATTTTTATTGCCCCGATGCTGTCCACATAGCTCAGGTCATCATCTACACGAAGAGGAATGAACTTACGTTTGCAGAGGACGTGGACATAAGTCCCGTCCTGAACACCTGAAGAAACTCGGAAGCGGCGGTAGCGTAAGGCTCCTGCACCCGGTCCGACAGTAGCGAACGACGTGTCCAAGTCTCCGCTCGTGTAAAGTAGATCAAATCGAGTCTCCCCGAAATTCTTAAACCGAATAGAGCGGATGTTGGTGATAGTGGCGGGTAGCGTGAGAGTCACACCTGATCCGTCGCCCGTGAAGGCTCCCCTGAATACTTCGCTGCCATCGTCGCCATCAACAATCACTTCCGCACTAGCCGCAGGAGCTCCCGAGGCAGCCGGGTCGAGGACTGAGGGAGAAAGATACAGGGCAGACACTCCTCCACTTGGAACTTGGGTTATCACAGGAGAATAGCCGTCGTCAACAAGCTGGGTAAACCCTGCGGCGTCGCTACCATAAATTCGGTAGTCGTGCCACAAACCACGGGGGCGGACAGGGCTCGACCCCACAATAGCGTGGAGTATTGAGCTCGCGTCTTCGGGGAGAGCCACCATGCTATTAAGCACGGGCAAACTGTATTCAACAGTGAGGTCTTTGTAGATGCCAAGGGCGTATAGCCGCGAAAGCACCTGATTGAGGGCGGGAAGAAACTCCCCGTTACGTTCGGTGTAATCCTCAAGGGTCTCACGAATGTTTGACAGTGTAGTAGCCATCGGTAATTAAATTGTCTACGATTTCAATAAAAAAGCAAGCCCCCAGCTACCTAAGAGAGAGTCATTTCGACCGAAACATTTACTCCGCCATTGGCGGAGTCCCAAGTAAAAGGATGATCTGGAGCCGTTGTCCAGTCATGCCAGTGCGCTTTTGTCCATGCTGAAATGTCTATGTCCCAGTTTGAGATTGGCTGGGCAATCGGGGTAATCCCCGCAAAAAACCCCATAGAATGATCAACACTGAGGGTGTCGTGGATCGACCACTCGTCCAAGAGATAAGTGGACAAATCAGTAAAGACCCTACTGATAAACAACTCCATAGTTATGTCATACGTAGTAGACGAAATTAAATTGCCACCCGCATCACGCTCATCAATTTGCTGAGTCCCGACAACCACCTGATTAAGTGCGAGAAGGCTAGGGTCTGGCCCATTACCATCCCCAATCTCCATCGACTGGTAATCAACATCGGCAAGACTAAAACCATACTCACTGGTGTTGCTGGGAGGGTTGCCCAGATCAGACACAGTGTAATTTCGGCCTCGACTAAGTGCAGTCCGAAACACGGCTTCCCCAGAACTGGGAGTATTGAGGGAGCCCACCCCCAAACTTCTAGCTACTCTGAGTGGTCCTTCGTTTCGTATACCATCAACATTGGCAACTCGAGGCTCAACAGTAACTCCACTCATCAACTCATTAATGGCTTTCCTAGAGACAGTCGTAGTGTTCGTATAAGAATAATTTTCCGTAACAGTCTGAGTAAACCCTCCCCCGGTAGGGACTGTAGTGGTATTAGACCCACTGACAGTGGTATCAAATTCTACTTGCGAGTAAATAGGTTTAGCCTCAAAAACCACGGTGCTTGGGTCATAGAATGGGCTATCAAAATCAACGTCGAAATAATCGGGATTTGCGTTCACATCTAACGGGCCGGGGTCAACCGCCCCAGCCCAAAAAGGTAACACAAGACTATTGGCAGAATAGGGCATCAGACGGGGGACCAGATATTACTATTGCCAAAACTTCTTACAGTAAGATTCCCACCTGTGTGGATGTGGTGTATCTCGTCTTCTGAGTAATCAATCCAACCAATAGGGAAATAAGAAGTAAACGTAGTTCCAGTGATGGAGTCGGAGGCTGGGGGGCTGTTACTGACAGTCCCCTCAATAGTCACGACATACGTATCAGGGCTCCCAAAAGTGCCCACTACCTTTATCCAAACCCAAGAGTCTTGGCTTATGAACAACTCAGGGGGAGTGGCTGCATCCAAAGCAGTCCCAGACAAAGTGGGCATCTCTAAGTTTACATAGCCGGGCGTGATTTGGTAATAGTAGTCGGCAGACCCTTTCTTCAAAAGCAACGGGGCCAGTAGCGTAGGTTTGTCGAGAATAGGTAGATCAGATTCAATAAGGTCATCTGACATCAATGTTCCGCTCTCCACTACAGTTTCATCTAGTGGGGCATTAGCCATCCCCGAGCCATAAACATCGGGAGTGCTGCCCCCAATATCAGGGTTTGCCATTGAATCACTTAAAGCAAGCCCACGGGAAAGACGTGCATCGGCTAAGTTTTCTTGAGCCGACTTGAGTGCAGTTAGTCTTTCAAGCTCTCCTTGATCTATAATCTGATCGTCAGAATCAACCATCTTAACTAGGGGACTGTAACAGTATATACTTCTTTAACCCAATAACCAAATCTCCAAGGTCGAACTACAACACGTGACACATACGTATCCCCCGATGAAAGCGGGGTAGAACTGCTAGGGAGCTCGACGGAAACACTCCCTGTAACAGTAGCTGTAAAACTAATGCCGGGTATAATCCCAGCACTCGGAGTAGTGCCGGAGCTATTAGAAACACTTTGAGTCTTAGTTTTCGGGTCTCCATAATCTACGGGTGTGGGGTTTACTCCCAACGAGTGCTCCACAGGGCCGATACGCTGGAGCACTATTTTTGAATCATTCCTATACTTAGTCCCTCCCCCCGAGGCTGTGTTAATATCGGCGAACCCGCTTTTGAAAGAAGACTCAACCACATTGAGTTGGTCTCCCTGAATGGTAACGTAACCATACACAGGTCGGAACTGACGGGCTGATACAGTTGTGGCTGGAGGGCTAGAGTGGAAGGTTCGCGTGACTGAGACACTTGCATTGCCACTTATTCCAGCGGTCACTTTTGCAACGGGCTTACCCTCCACATACCCAGACGCCTGTCCTTGGGCACTACACCTCCATGTAAGTTCCTCGTCGATTATCGCAGGAATGTTATCAACCCCATTAGCCTGTGTGCTCGTATTTATGTCAGAGTTCCAAACAATACCTATCTCTGTAAGTTCATTCGGGAGCGATATACCCGCAGTCTCATTCCAAGTCTGGGTGGTGGGAGCTCCAGTAACACGCGCTGCAATCGTGATGGAATGCCATTTATCTTGAGCTCGAGTCTCTACGTAATTGCCCCCAGCTAATGAGCCATACCCCGAGCCCCTTAATGCGGCAGCAATGGTGCTGGCTTGAGAAGCGTCCACCAAGTGTTTGCCAATAGATATTACGGCCCCCGTCGCTTCGTCATGTTCTTCCTCGTATAGGGAGGCGATAATCCCATCATCGTCGGAGTCAGCAGGATAGTTCTCAACAGTATGGACCGACAATCCATCCCCCGTGGGCCTCTGCGTTGCCTGTTTTACTCCGAAGCCAGAAGTAACGGCATCACCTTCAGTAGATATACTCTCCTGTGTGGTATTGACCCCCCACGTATCTGTCAACTGCCCATCCAAAGGATCAGCAGTAGTATAGGTTTGGGACAGGTTAGTTTTCTCTGCTCGCCCTGAGTCGTCCTCCTGTCCTATTTGAGACATAATCAGATTGCCTGTGGGGGCATCTGGGGGAGTGGCGGGGTCTACAGTCCCGCGAGATTCACTGAGGGTGATAAACCGCCTGAACTTACTAGGTATTAGGCTAGTAACGCCTCGTTTGATAGTAGACCACAAGGGGCCGGGAAGCTTCTGGAATATCCAATATAGGTCTTCGGAATCTCCCCCTAGTCGCTTGATGTCTACAAGCTCGTATCCGTCATAGTCAATCCACTCCCGACGAGGTAATCCAATATCCGAAATCAAAGTGCCCCAAGGCTCATTAGGAAAATCAGCAACCAGTCCCATTGGCATCCGAACTTGGACAATGTAATGCCCAGTCGAAGGCTCTAGGACTTCTTCGATAATCGGAACCTTCGCGGGTTCTTTTGATGTCAGAGATTTTTGAGCCATTCGTAATTAGTTAAGTTAAGTAAACCTGTAGCACAATGTGGACCTGTTGGGGAGCATAAACTGCCCCCGCTCAAAGGAGGAGACCTTCGGCACTCCCCCACTCGCAGATAGCCTCCACGTGCACAGCAACAAGGTCATCAATTCTGGAATTCATTGACTCCCAATCATTAGTGCTCGACCCAAAAAAGGGCTCAGTAATTACCGCGGGGCAGTGTGTGAGCCGCAAGAATCCAGCACCGCGACCTCTGGGCTTAATGGCTTTGGGTCCCCGCTGTCGAATCTCTGGGAAACTATGAACCATGAACTTATTGAGTTCGGCTGCGAGCAGTAGCCCTTGGTCACTAGAACTCCAATACAACCACTCGTGGCCCGATACACCGGGCTGGGCACTATTGAAATGGAGTTCAAGGGCACAATCGGCTCCCCATTCTTCTACCTTCTCGCCCAACCAGAGCATCGAAGCTGTATACGTTGGGCCTTTATAGTCACTCCATACCCGAACTTCGACCCCCATGATTTCCAGCTCATCTGCGATACGATCTGCCAAGCGGGAGTTAAACTCCCATTCGCTCGTTCCATCAACCGAGATTGATCCCCCATCGAGCCGCCCTTTAATTTTCCGACTATGTCCGACACATAAAGCAACTTTCATAGCACGGCGTTTATTAAATGAGTTGAATAATTTCCTAAGCCATTTCACGACGTAGGCTGCTTGTAAGGTATGGCGGGAACCAAAAGAGGGGAGAACGACAGCACTGTAGGAGATACTTGAGCGAGCATCACGCGCCGTAAAAGATATACGCCACTGTCGCGCACACAATCGAATACTGCTTCAGAGCAGAACAGCTTGCCGTCTTTTTGCTTCCTGCGGCGAGTGAGGAAGCGGAAAACTCCATTGAAATCATACTTCGCGCCCAAATGGATTTCGCACCAATCGCGCATTGTTTTGTTCGCGTCTTCTGGCAAACCAGCAATGTCGAAGGCTTCTACGTTTGACCAGTCCTTCAATGGCGGACGTTTGCGAAACTTCGCTGGCTTGTGCCATGCCTCGTAAATCGTTCCATCTGGAAACTGAATAGCAGCATGGGAGTAATCCCCATTGGTCTGCCAACGTATTAAGCGAGAGATAAGACCCTTGCCTTTGAACAGGAGAACGCGAGGCTTACTCATTTATTCCAGTTCTTAATTAGTTTGATGAGGGAAAGCAAGGTGAACATACCACCGATGACCATGATACCATATTTTGTCCAGAAATCTAAGCTCTGCTGGAACGAAGATATGACCGCAACACTTGCGCCCGTTGTGCCTTTAAGCCAATTCAGAAAGGTTTCGTAAGTGTTCATTTTCAGGGGTTCCCGCTCAAAGATCAATCAAGGGTTACAGTCCCATCATCGTGAGTAGTAGTCGAGGGCTTGTAAGCCACAAAGGATTGCAACTCTGCTTGCGACATGAGGACACCTTCAACTTTCTCAGCAGGAAGGCGGGGCAAGATGAAATGGACAAGTTCGTCAGACTGCTCGAGCAATGCACCTGCGCTAGTTCCAAGCTCTGCAAGGACGCTAACTGCGTTGTCGCGTTGCTTGGTGATGAGGTCGTTGCGTTGACGGATCTGCTCAGGTGTGGCGTCATCAGGCAATGCAGGTAGGGGTTTGCCCCAAACTTGCAGGAATCCTGATACCCACAAACGGAGCATCTGATTAGTGATTTCAACGGGTAAGTTCTGAAGACGCAGAACTGGACTTGGTTTGATGGGTGCTACTGTAGTGGGCATAGTTTTGGTTGGTTAAGAAATTGCAAGGTATCCTCCATCGTTCCAGACTTGGCCAGTGACGAAGGGGTTAGATGTTGGTAAGCTGGGCATATAAAGACCATAGCTTCCATATAGGCTCAGACCTGCATTTCCAGCATAGATTTCCATCGTTCCGCCCGAAGAGTAAATATAATCGGATGCGCTGGAATCGAAGTAAACATATTGCCCTTGGAAATCAGCACCGAACGGAGCTTTTATTGCGCCGCCAGTAATTTCGATCATCGAACTCGATTCATGGATCTGAAGATACTGCGAGCTGTCCAAGTAAATGTCATTGCCTTCCATGAGGAGGCTGTTGCCAGTAATAGTAACGTCATTGGAAAACGTCTTGGCTCCACTAATAGTTTGAGTGCCGCTTAGGTTTACGTAGTTGGCATCCAAGTCCAAGGCAGTCCGCATCGCTGCAACTGTGGATGCTTGCATGAAGGTATCGACTGCTGAGCTTACTGTTAAATCAGGCATGATTTTGGAAGGTTAAGGGCGAATGTAAAAGGATGTGCCATCAGGACGGTTATACGCGGATGCGCCGTCAGGACGGAAGTAATTCAGAATAGAGGCGAGATAATCACTCACTACTTGCCGCTTGCGGAGACCTAACCCCAAGCCTAAAGATGGTGGGACAGGGGGCATAGGATCAAGAAGAGGAGTTGACGGCAAAAACCTTGCCTGACGCGAGGGTAAAACTTTTTATCTGGCCGGGGAGAAAGACTCCCGCAGGTATAGTGTCCCCAACAATGGAGTCTCCCGTAAGCTCTGGGAAGTCGATAGCGGAAAAGACCGCTGCATCAATAACCAAAATCCCACAAAACTCTCCCGTAGTCGCGGTAGTAGTGTTGCGATAGACTCCGCCGCTTTGGGCAAAAGATTGTTTGTCAATTTGTTCCATAACTCAGTGCATTCTAAACAAATAAAGTATGTCTGCCGTAATCGAAAAGTCGAGTATCTATTAACGCAAAAAGCCGAGAGCACTGGCGTGCAGTGCCCCCGACTCTGTAATGTGCGTAGAATTGCAGATCAATCAGCGGCAAGGCCGCCAGTGTCAAGGGCTGTAATAAGATTAGCGAACGTAATCGTTTTTACTTGGCCCGAAGAAACATCATAGACCTGAATAAGATCATCGGTTGCAATATCGGTTGCTGCCATTGCTGGCACGATAGGGAGGTCTCCATTAGTAGGCATGATATTAAAAGGATGTGCGGAGGTTCCCGAAATACGTTTCGGAAACCTCCGCGAGTTGATTACATCTCAGCGATGGTGTTGGTATTACGCTTAAAGATAATAGCGTAGCCAAACTCAGTGCGGAGAGGCTTAGTAGCCGAGGCGAGCACACCACGGAAGTAGCCGATAGTCCCATCAGGGTTGGTCACTTCGTCGAGGATGTTACGCCAAGTATACTTGCCGTTGTATTGAAGCGGGTCGAACTTGAGTCCGTTACTTCCACTGACAGGGTTTGGAACCTGACACTCCATAACCTTCGGGTGAAGGATATACATGGCCTCAAACTCGGCAGTCTCGTAAGAGCTGTTCGGGCTGATGATGCCACTGGAGGCGGAGTAAGGATACACACGCTCAAGAGCATCAGTGCTGGCGTTGAAGCTGTAGCGAGGAGCAAGGTCATCAATCAAGTGGTAGAAACCTTGATAGGAACGCTCGATGCCCAGAGGCGCAAGCAGTTCATTAACCTTACCACTGTCGCGGTAGTCGTCACGGACACCGGGCTCTTTGAGCAGGGTGTGCGAGGCTTCGGAGCTCATCACAGCAGCAAGAACGGGACGGGCATTTTCCCGACCATAAGCGTCTTGACCGCCACCATTACGAACGATCTTGTAGTAAACCGAACGCATCACCTCAGACGAGATGTTGGCGTCGATGTCACAAGTGTTGTCGTTGTTGACGTCAACGTCGCCGATCTTGGTAGTGGATGCATTAGCACCAGCAGCAGCGAAGGTCTGTTTGGACTCATCGGCTCCACTGGTGATAGTGGTTGCAGAGCTCTTACAGAGAACGAAGTTGCCGCATACGCGGTCATACTCGTCGCGGTTGCGCTCTTCCCAAGTGTAGCGAGTGGACTCAGCCATTGCGTCGATGATGGCTTTAAGTTGCTCGTTGCGGTAAGCGGCGTAACGGAGGTCTTCCACGTCGATGCGAGGAGATTCCACAGTAGCACGCTTCAGCGAGTATTGCTTCATCATCCGAGCAAACTGGATGTAAGACTTGTTCGGCACGTTCATGGTATCCTGCGAACCAGCGATAAGCTGATCGAGGGAGTTCGTGTCGGTGACAGTGGAGGCCGCGGGGTGCGAACCAGCAATGTCAGCCCAAGTCACACCAAGAGTGCTGCCATTAGCGGCAGTGGTGGGAAGCGCACGCTCGTAAATCATCGTGCCGAGGGTGTAGCCCATACCTTCAGGGAAGGCGGACTTCTTGATCAGGTCGATCCAAGGAGTAACGTGCACAGTGCGTCTGTGCATCTCCTTGTTGAGGCGATTGGCCTCTTGAGTAAGAACAGTATCAATGACAGTGGTAGACCCGTCATTGTTTACTGCATGAGTTTGTCCTGCTTGAACAGCCATAATAAAAAGGAGTTTAGTTGTAAGTAGAAAAGGTGATCCAGTATTGGAGACACCAGCGATGGGGGTGAGGAGTCAGAGGTAGTAGCACACTCAGTTAAACTTCTCGGCAACTTCATCTACATAGAACGCTTTTGGCAGTGCTCAAAGAACAATGACAGGCAGCGAGCTGCCCAAGATTCAGTATTAGGATACAGGAGTATTACAATAACCATACGTAATCCGTCAACCCTAAAAGAAAAAACTCCACTTCCCGATTAAGAAAAGTGGAGTCTTGTATAAACTCTAAGTAGAGTATCGAACGATTAGCTGCCCAAGCGGCGGTTAATTGCATCCAGCATATCTTCATCCTCGTTCGCGTCCGACCCGTCGGAAACCGCAGCCCCACCAGATGGTCCTCCTGCGGCAGGAGATGAACTCTTGTAGGCAGCGAGTTGCTCCAAAAGGGACTCCCGCTCTTGTTCGGCAGCAACAACCCGCTTGGCGAGGTGGGGCAGCAACTTAGCGGAAATAGCATGGTATGAATGCTTGACCGCGTCTAGGGCCGAGGGATCAACACCAGCAACCTCGTCAGCGATTCCTTTAAGGTCGAGTCCTTCCATCTCAGAAAGGAACGGGAGTTTCTCCCCGACTTTGGTGGCGACCTGCGTAGCTGCTTGGCGTCGCTCGGCAGCACGCTCCACAAGAGAAGCCTTCTCTTGCTCCTCCTCCAGAGCTTTAGCTTCAGCAGCCGCAGCCTCCGCGTTTTCCATTATCCGCTGCCTACGCTCCATCACGGAATCCATTACATCAATGACGTCATAGACACGCTTACGCTCCCTATCCCCAATACCAGTAAGCAACTCGCCGAGTCGCTCATCCTGAGCGGCGGCGTCGGGTAGGTTGATCGCATCGGTAATATCCCTCGGGTTCAGGTTATGGCGGTCGGCGAAGGAGTTAATCTCGGATACCAAGTCGTCGATGGGTTTGGCAATCTGCTCTTGGTAAACAACGCTGTTTTCCAAGTCGGAAACTACGAGACGCTTCTCGTAATCCTCTACTTGCTTCTTGAGGTTTGTAACCTCATCACCCGAAGACACGGCTTCCAGCTCCTTCACCCTAGCATCCTTCTCAGAAATTTGCTGCTCCAGCTCAGAGACTCGAGGTTTCAATTCCTTTAACTGTCCTTTAACAGTTTTGAAAGCATAAGCCTGTTCGGGAGTCCATTTGGAGGTATCTGGTTCAACCTCAAGATCAGCAAGAATATCATCAGGAGTAGTATCAGCAAGGAGGTCGTCGGCAATGTCCTTGGTCGGGTCTACGTTACCACCACTTGAATCCTCGGGTTTATCGGGTTTGGCAGCACTACCAGAGGAATCTTCTTCAGCTCGTGGCGCGGGAGCAGATGCCCGTGCCGCAGCCGCTTCCGCTTCGGTGGTGTAGAGTTGATCCCCCTCCGCAGCGGGGAGGGCATCGTCAAGAGCTTCAAGCAAGCCGCGATCATCGGCTGCTTCCATAGTTGCAGTATTGGTGTCTTCAGACATGGTAGGTTATTCTTGGTAAGGTTCGTCAGTAATATGAGCCCATTCAGAAAGCTCAACTGACTCAGTAGTAGTGCGGGTAAGTTCGAGTAGGTCGGACGGAAATTGGTTGTATCCACGTAAACGATTATTCTCTGCTATGGCAGATGGGGCATCGGCGGAAGCTCTCACGTTTGTAGATGCCCGAACTTGTAAAGTCCCCATAGCCTCCAACATCACGGGATCGGTAAGGAGTTCATAGAGTCGGCTGCGCTTCGCGTCAGGCCACTTGGAACGAAACACATACCCGAAAGAAAGGGGAACTCCAGATATTGTCTCGCTGCGGCGACGTTTGAAAAACTGCTTCAACCTGTTAAGCATAAGCAAAACTCTCTAACTCAAAGAGATTTGTCAATTATTTCTGAAATGAATTACAAAGATTTCGCAGCCTTCGCATCAGACAAAGCCAAGTCCTGTCGTGCTTTCATCTCCTTAATTCGCATCTCTTGAGAAGCTTTTTCCTGCGCAATCTGCATCTTGATCTGATGATCCCGATATTTGATTTCTTCAGGAGCAGGTGCTTGCGGAGCTGCCTGTCCTTCAGGGGCCCCTCCCATCTCTGCTTGCTGTTCGGCAGCTTCTCGCTGCATCTTAGCCAGACGTTTCGAGAAGTTGACTATGATCTCCTTACTCTGCTGAAGAAGTTGCTCCGTAGCCTTGTATAGCTGTTGGGCACTCTTATCGTTCACCAACTGAGCATTGTGTTGGGCAACATGGTCATGCAGCACAGACGCTGACTGAAGGGCTTGCATCGGGTCAACTTCGCCGCTTTCAATTCCTGCAACGAGCTGCTGCAACTGAGGAGACTGAGCGCGGATGTGTTCGCTGTGCGGCTCTTCCGAGAGAACGGGAACCTGATCCCCACGCAACAACTGATTGTTCTCCATGAGAGCAATCTTGGTAGCGTTGGTGGTGCGGGGCTCGGGCGCAGCTTTCGCGTAGCGGTCCACGAGGTCATGCCCCACAAGGTGGGACGTAATATCGCGGTTCAAGTTAAGGCGACCAAACTCGTCGGACTCTCCTGCGGTCTGATACAACTCGCGAAGATTCGACAGACGCTCTGTCTTACTTCCGTTGCCAATGGCACGCACCGCGCCAGTAGCTTCGAGATCAAGTTGACCAAGGAGGGTGGGATCAACTCCGCGCTCGGCGAGACGTTGAGAGATATTCTTGTATGTCTCGCTGTTCTTGTCTGCAACGATACGACGCACAATCTGCTTCCAGAGGCGACCCCAAGAAGAGTAGAACAGATTCAGCGTGCTACCCGTCAGACGGGAAGCAACAGCCAACTCATGTTCCACTTGGCGGTCGTTCCGATACGGACTCGCCTGTTGTTGGTATATTGACGCAGGGTCGGCATTCATAGCCAACTGGTTGCTTACGTCCTGCAAAGCGGGTTGCATCGAACGGCCAAGGTCGGGAGATTTCTTCTCCACAATGTTGAGTTGTGGAGGAAGGATGGAGTAGGGGCCATACATCGTATAGCTCAACTTCGAGAGTGAGCGTTCGCTGTCTGGCTGAATCATCACACTCCCAGCAAGCATGGCACTGTCAACCATCTGACACCGAATGCGATTGCTCATCTGAATGTGAGCAAAGATACGCTGTCCTTGGCCGCGAATAGAATGGAACGTGCCGTTTGTGCCGACACCTTGAGTGAACGCAACGTAGGCTTCCTGAGCAGTCTTGAACGCAGAGTTCTTCTTGAACAGGAAATCACGGGGAGAGTCTTTGGCGAAGATGCAGAAAGTAACGCTACCATCGAACTCCTTCACCCACATATGGATCACGTCCACAGTGGTGTTCTCGAGTCCTGTGAGTAGGTCGTTGTTCTTCAGCTCACGCTGCGCCTGTTCCCAGTTCAGGGTTCCTGTCGAGCGGTCGGTGTCATTCTTCGCGTTCTGGATAATGACACGCTTGATCTCCTCGACGTTCCACCCTTGGTCGCTTGCACTCCCCTTGACTTTGTCTTCGCTCCTTACGTAGTGGTAAAGCTCGTGGAGCATATAGGGGAAACGAACTGCCGATACTTCGATTGAGTCTTCGTCAGCACGACACTGGCGCGGGAACAAAAACTGTGAGAGTCCAGCAACGCGGAACTTCCAACTCTTGGCATCGTCGAAGTAAGTGAACCCTGCACCATGTTTCGTGAACTCGGTGCAGAGACGCAGGTAGCTGGAATGGAACTGAGGCCAGTTGCGAACTTCGCGAGTAATCTCGTTAGCGATAATGTCTTCGGAAGCAACACGATCAACGTCCCCCGCAACAGTGCGTTGCAGTTTAACACGAACCAAGTTTCCGAGAGACTCATACAGATCAACGTAAGCACTCAAGTTAATGTCGAGGAGACGTTGAGCTTCACCCCAGTTCAAGTTGGTGCGTGCCCCCTGACCTGTCGATTTCAATACCGACTGGTCGTAGGGAGCTACCCCGTCATACATCGCATCAACCTTGGCGCGGTTGTTGGATGCCTCTTCATCTGCCGACTCCAACTTGGAGTAGATGGAGCTCGCATAGGTCACGTTGACCATGCGGCTCTCGGGCGGAGTGCCATCTTTTTGCAGCGAAGCAAGATCAAGTGCACCAAGAGAATCGGGCACGTCGGAAGCGTTTAGGTTGTTTCGTTCCATCGGCTAAGTCGGAAAACTACAATAATTAAGTAAGAGAGTCAACGCTTCCTGTTTCAAGCATCGGCGACTCGGTTGGATTCTTCATGGGCTCCTCAAAAACGTAGTGGAGTGCCCCATCGGGATACGGGGTAGCTTCACCGAAACGGGTGGCCGTTTCACCAGTTACAGCGCGGATGACTTCCGCAGTCGGAACACGGCACGTTTTCTTGTCGTCTCGCACCAGAGTAGACTGAGGGCGGAGGCAGTCGAACTGGTTCTGCGGGAGGAGGGCAAACACCCGCCCCGCGAACCTGCCCCTACGGCTTGGCACAATCCGCCAGATCGTGTAGGTCCCAAGGTCGAGCGCGTAGTTGGAGAAACGGGGTATCGGTGCGAGAGCACTCGCCGCAGGTATGGGCGTGCCGCACGAGCCAACGCCAGAAGGCGCAGACTGCAATCGGGGCACGTGTTCAAATGTTGTAGTGGTCATCGAAAACAAGCTCGTCGAAAACTGGAAAGACGTCAATCATTTTCTGTAAGATATTGTAGAATTCATATCTAATATATCTGGTTGAAAACTACTTTGAAAACTTTCTCTATAATATACTTTTCAGAGTTAGAAGAGTTAGGAGATTAAGTTTACTGTATTCTCCTAACTCTTCTAAAGCTTATAAGTGCCTTCTGGAAAAACTTTTCAAACTAATCCTACAGGTCATAAAAAGCAAATTGGGTAGTGCATGGAGTGTAAGGATATACATTCTTTATGTTAGAAAAGCTACTTTTGGGCATTACGTTTGGCGTAATTATGTCACCTGTATCCTGTATCTTGACTCAGCAAATAGGGAACAGGAATCAGGGTTCAGATACATCGCTTGCGCGGGGCAGTGCGCTAGACCCGTGGCTTATTCAGATTGTTTACTTCTGGGTTTATACCTCTTCCCAGTCGCTTCTCGCTGCTTTTTATACTTCTCACGCCTCCGTTTGAGTATGCGATCCCTGTTCTGGGCGTAGTATTCTGCTTGGTATCGGTCGTAATCGGACTGACCCTCGTCGTCTAGCGTCCGTCCGACTTCCCGTTTGCGCATAATTCTCTCCTTTTTGCGCTTGTAATACTCACGCTGGTAGGCTTTCCGCGCTTCGCGGTTCTTTGCGTAGTAGCTTTCGCCCTTCGGAGTTCCTGTTGTGGGCTCATTTTTCATGTTCGTAGGGGGTTGCACCACTGATAGTAGCGTCTGCTCTTGTTTACTACTGCATATAGTATCCCGTCAATTTTTTTATACAGGCCGGGATGTATAATATCCGCGCGAGAAAAAAGTCGACCCCCCACCGGTAGCCTGTTTCCTGCGTCCTGAACGATGATACAGGGGTCAGATACAGGATTCAGGGTGCATTTGAGCGGTGCGTGGAAAAGGGCTGGGGCGGGTGTTCTTCCCAACCTATGAACAGGGAACCCTGCATCCTGATCCCTGTAACCTGATCCACGATCCATGAAACGACTGCCCCACCTCGCCTACGGAAACGACAACGTGCTGACACGCCGCTATGCCGCACGCCGCATTGCATCTACGCTCAAGCTCGAACGCTTGCGTGACGCGGCAGATGCAGCGTGCCACCGATATGACCGCTACGTTCAGCATGGCGGCGCGGCACGCGATCCAATGGAAGCCGAGTATCTCGAAGTCCAAGCGTTCGCGGCAATCGAGCGTCTTGAAGAACACCTCTCCGAGATGTAGCGTGCCACCAATACGACCGCTTCATTCAGCATGGCGGCGCGTCACGCGATCCAATGGAAGCCGAGTATCTCGAAGTCCAAGCGTTCGCGGCTATCGAGCGTCTTGAAGAACACCTCTCCGCTTAATCAGTCCGAACTGATTAAGCCCCGAACGTAGCGGGTGATCCTACGCTAATCCAAAACAGAAAGACAAATACTATGGCTAATACCCAAAGCAAAAAGGCACGCCTCAGTGCCGCCGACATCGAAGCGTTCATCGCGGACGCACTCGCAATCTTCAATGCTGAGGAAGCGTTGGAGTCAGCACGCATGACCATCGCAGACCGCGTGACCCAGCTAGTCAAGGACAACCCCTACCTTGAAAAGCCCGCCATGTATAAGCAGCTCCTTCCCGCACTCAAGAAAGCGGGATACGTTGAGCGTTACGCTCAGGAGTTGCTGCGCAACGCCGGCCTCTACCTCCGCAAGAGCGCGAAGTCCAAGGGCAAGAAAGATGGCCGCGCCAAGAATGGCAAGCAGTCCAAGGCTCCCGCCTTGCGCGGCAACGCCAAGAAGGCGTTCGACTACGTGAGCAAGCTCAAGCTCACCGACAAGCAGATGGTGGCATTCATCGCTGCCCTCAACAGCTAATCGGGCACAGTGCCAGACCCCGCTCCCTTAATCAGTTGCGACTGATTAAGGGATTCGGTCTGCTACTGAACCAAAGCAGAAACAAGACAAATGAAGAATAAAATACTGGTGACTCTGTTCACCCCCAATAAGCGCAGCCTCATCGCCGAGGACTGCATCGCCGCCATCGCCAACGCCCTGCGTGAGATCACGCCGCACGGCTCGTGGTCTGCCGATGAACACGCCGCCCACGAGCGTCTCACCTATGACATGAGCAACCCGCCCGAAGCGATGGCTGATCTGTTCCCGCGCCTAAACGCGGGACTCATCGCCGAGCACGACCTCGAGCCAGTGGTGGCCTACGTCTACCTGATCGCCAATCGCTAATCCGCTTAATCATCTCGAAGTGATTAAGCACGCCGAACGTAGCGGCGTGAACTACGCAACTCCAATCGCTAATCCGCTTAATCATCTCGAAGTGATTAAGCACGCCGAACGTAGCGGCGTGAACTACGCAACTCCAACACAGAAAGACACAGACATTATGAAAATGCACCTCAGCATCCAGCACACCCCCAAGTATCACCTCCGCTCCATCAGGAGAACCAAGGTTCTCGATCTGATCGGCGAGGAGTCCAACGACCGCAAGCAAGTCCTCGTGACTCAGCAGTCGAAACCTGTGGTGATCGTGGCACGCCCCGTGTCCGCGTTCGAGAACAACGCCATCGCTGCGCAACTCAACCAACTCGGCCTGTGAAACAAATCAGCAACGCCGAGCACTGTCGCAAGATCGCCCAGCGCAGGGCGGTCACGTTCTCCCTCATGTGCATGACGCCACGCCAGCGTCATGCCTACTGGGCGGAGGTGCTGCGCAAGGTGCGTGAGCAACTCGAAACTAAACAACCATGATATACCTCATCTTCCTCTCCGTCACGGGCGCACTGTCTCCCATAGCCCTGATGGTCGCTGGCATCCCGTTCGTGGATGCCGTGCGCTTCACCCTCATCTCCCACGCCATGGCTGCCTGTATGTTTGCAGTCATGGCGTTGGCTAACCTGATCTGATCTCATGCTCGACACCTATACACCGAGCGATCCGTTCATGGCACGTGGTTGCCGCGAGATGTTCCGCCGCCGCTACCAGTTGGAAGCGGAACTCCGTGGCAAGATGCACGCCGATGATCGCCGAGACGCAGAGAATGAACTGCGCCTCATCAATTCCGAAATCCAGAATCTCATAATCAGTTCACACTGATTAACGCCGAACGTAGCGGCGTGAACTACGCAACCTCAAACATAGACAAAGACAATGAAGCTAATAAAGCAACTAGAACAGGAACTCGCCGATAAAGGCGTAGACGTTCCTGACGAACGTCTCCGCCTCCTCATGTCCAAAAAGATATGGGAGGTCGTGTTCAACCACGGCCAACAATCTGGCAGTCTAGGCTCAAGCCTAGACATGGAGCATTATGCTCCATTCATCCCCGTGCTCGGGGAAGAGGAGCAGATACTCTACGTCCCAGACGTAGAGAGAAGTCGATGGGAAGGGGATAACTTCCTGCTTCGCCACACGACGAAGCTAGACATCACCTTAGAAAGGGGAGGGGGCGACACGATGAGTATCCGAGTTTCCCCTCCCCGTATGAAGAAGGGAAGCAGGGTCGGCGCGGTCGACCCCCAGATTCTGACAAGAGTATACGGGGATTACTCCTCGATACCCGAGGCACTGCCCTCTCTACCTCCCGCACTATTTGACTCCAAGGGGGCACGCGGATTCCGCGTGCAGTCCATAGCCGAGGCTATTGATAACTCGACTCGTCTCCGTGGCGGAGGCAGCTTCGTCACCGAGTTGAACAACTGGCTCAAGAGCATCGGCGTCCCACCCATCACCAACTCGGGGGTCACGAATCAGTTGCTCGCCGACCTCGGTGAGATTAAGGATCAGCAGAAACTTAGGTGCGAGTTCACTGACCTAGCCATCAGTCGGGTCTATTCGGAGGATGATGGCACTGTGGACTTCGGTTCCTGCATGGCGGGACGCGACCCCGATTGGTTCGAGATTTACGATGACCTCCAGCGTCAGGGTAAGCTTAAGCTGATGACCATATACAAGGGAGATACATTCTATGGTCGCGGCCTCGTATGGTGTGACGAAGGTCAGATGTATGCAGATCGAGTCTATTGCGGAACGATCAACTCCAGCTTCCCGAACGGCGCAATCAATGCCGTGCGTGAGTTCCAGCGTGCCAATGGAATTGAGAAGTGTGTGTATGCTGACAACGTATTCACCAAACACTTGCAGTCGGTCGGTCTGACTGTCCACGGGGTGAGTTGCAACGACTACGAGTATGCCCCGTATGCCGACTCTCTGCGATTCCTCTACGACGGATTCATCTCCACGAGTTCCAGTAAGGGCGGGGATCACGCCACGCTGGATAGCACCGAAGGCTGCCTAGTAGCCGGCATCGAGACCTACGATGGGTCGCATCGTGATCGCGAGGACTGTGTGTATAGTGACTTCTACGACGAATATATCTACTACCACGACTCGGTCGAAACCGACCACGATGGTTGGATATACCAGAGAGATGCGCGTGATCTCTATGATGACACCACCTGCCACGAAGACTATGCTACTGAGTGCTACGATCGCACGTATGTCCATGATGACGAAGCAATCACCATCACCATCGGTGAGAACAAGCACGAGTATGGTCACGCGGACAACACTGTGGAACTGCACAACGGCGACTTCTGCTCCAGCACTGACGACTGGGTCGAGACTTGCGATTGCGAGTTCGCCATGCGCGGTGACTGCGCCAAGAACGATGATGGCGAGTGGGTTATTGACTAATTAACAACTAAACAAAGAAAGGAATAAGACAATGAGTCTGAAACTAAAAACCAAATACAAGTTAGTGGAGACGGAGATGCTTGAGCGCATCTTCCTCCTCCAGAATCCCAGCAACATGAGACGCTGTAACGATCACATGATCGACCAGCTAATCGACATGGCTCCCGACAATGTCACAGTTGTTCGTAGTCGTGGTAGCGTGCTGATGCGTAAGGGCAAGGCACGTGGGAAACATCCGCACTTCCTTGCACACCTTGACCAAGTGCATGACTACGCCCCGTTCATGGAACTGGCAGTCGAGCACGACAAGCACGACCGCGAACTACTCTGTGCATACGATGCCAACGATCACGAGTGCGGCGTAGGTGGTGACGACAAGTGCGGCATCTACCTCGCTATGATTATGCTACACAAGCTGCCACACGTGACTGTCGTCTTCGTCCGAGACGAGGAGGTCGGCTGCGAGGGCAGCAGTGAAGTGCCGTTGTCGTGGTTCAAGCACGCCTCGTTCGTGATCCAATCGGACAGGAACAACCACACAATGGACATCATCAGTGATACCAACGGCATGAAGTGTGCCAGCGACTCCTTCATGGAATCTATGCTGGCACTCCCGACTGCCGTCGAAGCAGGACACTCAGAGAACACGGGCAGCATAACCGACATCGGCGAGCTTGCTTCTCGTGGACTCAATGTGAGCATGGTGAATATCAGTAGCGGGTATCATAATGCACACACTCCTAGTGAGTTTGTAGACTTATACGAATTGGATGTGTCCATCAGGCTGGCATACGACGCAGCCACCACGCTCGGTGACCGCAAGTGGGAGAACCATCCCACTAGCACGTGGAAAAGCTACTCCCGCAAGGCATCTCGCTGGAGCAGTCCCTCGTATTCACTCGACCAGTTGCCGAGTGAGTCTCCTGTGCAGAACGCATTGTTCAAGCTAGACAATCAGGAGGAGGACTACTCCCCCTCCGATGACTACCCGTTCTCGAATCACGAGTCCTACTCTCGCGAAGAAACTATCGTGGGTCTCGAGGAGTTCGGTTACGACCGCATCTTCGACGGACTCGACACCTTCGATGACAAAGAACTTGAGGATTGTGTAGCCACCCTCGGCTACCAAATCCGCATCGCCCGAAACCCCAACACCAACACCAACAACTAAAACAAATGAACACCGACTATGAACCCGTTCCTCTGACGAGGGACACCATCAACGAAGACGGCGTAGCTTACGCCCTATATCAGGAACCCTTAACCGAAGAGTGGTTTGTCGAGCTAATCGACCTAAGCAATCGTGGCGTAGACGGCTACGTCGTGACACTCCTCGATGAGGAACGCCTGTATAGTAGCTGGCACGCTGCCCACACCGCAGCGTATCACCTGACCACTGAATTCGTTTACACCTGAACCATGAATACTGAACAACAACGCATCGCAATCGCAGAGGCTTGCGGGTGGACTGAGTGCCGACTAATAAAAAGCTACGATGGGAAGCAAGTTCCTTATGGAGTTGCTCCTAATGAATCACCTATTCTAAAAGAAACGCCCGATTACCCCAACGACCTCAACGCGATGCATGAGGCTGAAGAGAAGCTAAAACTAGACCAGCATCGGGACTACCATGACCACCTGCAAAAGTTTTGTCGGTATCCAGAGTTCTGCAATGCAGCCCAACGCGCTGAAGCGTTCCTCAAAACACTCGACCTATGGGAAAACTAAACCCTGAACCATGAATCCTGAATCCTGAATCCTGAACCTACCTAACAACACAATGAAAAATCAACATTACTTCATAACCCTCCAACTCCTCCTTGGGGAGTTCGAGAAGGCCGCTACTGTGGTCGTCCCCGCTGAGAACGCGGAGGAAGCTAAACGTATGGCACTCGAAGGAGAGTGTCACGAGCGGTGCATCTCCAAGTGGCGTGATGCTTGTGAGGATGGTGCGACAGGAATGATCTACGAGATCATCTCTTGCCGACTCATCCCACAGGAGGACGTAGCCGTCCTTCGGAAATATATCTAACCTGAATCCTGAACCATGACAAAACAAACAACACCTATGAAATACAATGTATTCGCATACGCTCCCAACGGAGATCACATCGGAAACTTCAACACCGACGACCACGAGGGCGACCAATTCGCTGATGCTATGCGTCAGTTTGAAGAAGATCGTAAGATTATCGACACTCAGTTCGATGTCTTCGATGCCGTCACCTCACAGTGGGTCTCTACCTTCGCGAGCTTCCGTGCTAACTAGACTAATTGATTAGCCCCGTGTCCTTTATAAAAATAATTGACTAAACATATAGAGCTACCATAACAACTTCTAAGCAAACCTCTCATACGCCGAACGGCACAGCGTCCAAGCGAGCCGACTCACAACAAATAGAAAGACAAAACTATGAGCACTACTGCTAATACCGCCCCCGCCATCCGCCCCTCCGAAGTCTGCCTCCAAGCGGACATAGCCTTCGCCGCTGGAAACTTCCTGTTCCTTGAGGGGCCGGGAGGTGCAGGTAAAACATCCATCGCCACCAAGGTGCTGCCCAAGCACACTGGTCGGGAACTGTGGTATGTGAACTTGAACGGCACTGCGCCGACCGAGTGCACTGGCTACGGCAAGCCAGAGGACAACGGGGACATGAGCTTCTATGCTCCCGACCACTGGCCTACCGAGAAGCGTGTAGGGGATAGACCCGTGCTGCTCGTCCTCGACGAGTTGAACGACTACGACAAGGAGGTGCGTGCCCTGCTGCGTTCGCTCTACCCTGCACAGGGTAAGCCGCGTGTCGGTTCGCACATCCTCGGCTCGAACATTCGGGTCGTTGTCCTCGGCAACCGCCGCATCGACGGCACTGCTGCCAAGGTGGAGGAGGCTCCCTTCACTTCACGATGCGCCAAGTTTACCCTCATCCCTGATGTGGGCGACTGGCTTGAGTGGGTTGACGAGCAACCCGAGTTGGTGGACATGAACTCGCACGTAGGTTCGTTCCTGAAGTTCTCCCACACATACGGAGACGGCATCGACCACTTCGCCCCGCCGATCAAGACCCCCTACGATGGCACTCCGCACCCCTGCCCCCGCCAGTGGGAAGCTATCGTCCGCGCCGAGTCTTACCGCTCGGCTCATAGTGACGCATACTTCCGCCATGTGGAGGGGTGCGTAGGTCGTGGTTCCGCCCTCGCGTATCGGGGGTTCCTGCAACACGTCGATAAGTTGCCCGACATCCAGTCGCTGCGCAACGACCCCGACTCGTTCCAAGTGCCTGACGATCCTGCGTCACAGTTCGCACTGGTGAGCTGTTGCCTAGCCACAGCACACACTGGTGTCGATGACCTCGGTGTAGCCGTTGCCCGCGGCACGTTCGACTGGCTTGTGTCTCTGCTGCTTCGCTGCCGTGGTGACATCCGCGAGTATGGCGCACGTGCCTCGGTTCGCCGTGGCATCCCACTCGATGAGCACGCCAAGAGTTGCGAGCTTATTGCGTAAGTAAAAACAAAGAGGTGAACAGCACACCTCCCAAGCAGTGCTGACCAACAACCAAACAAAGACAAACTCCTATGAGTGCAAAGACTAATAAAGTGAATAGCCTAGTTATGGCTTACTACAACACCACAGCCCCCGCTACCACCGCCCTCAACCTCACGGCTACCAGTCGGGTCGTTGGGGCAGCAGGTGCGGCAAGAAGTGCTGCTCGTGTTTACAATACGATCCTCGTGTCCAAGGGCACGGCAATCGGGAAGGCAATCTCTCTGTTGCAGAGAACAGGTGTCTCGCTACGCCACCTCGGCTTGCCTTGTCGGACGGGTGGGTTCTACCTCCCCGTGCGGGACATAGAGAAAGCCCAGAACATCTACGACGATGCGCAGGTTGAACTTGCGGATGTGCGGGACGACATCATCAGGACATTCCCTGATATGATTGAGCCTCTGAAGAAAGCCCTCGGGTCGTTCATCAACGAGGTCACCATCCCTACGGCTACCGGGGTGGCGAGTCGCTTCGCCATGTCGCTGACGATAACCAACACCCACGCTGCCCTAGACAACTCAGTGCTAAGTGGTGTTGCCAAGGAGGTGGCGAACCGAGTGAAGGCGGAGTCGCAATCGCAGATCGACGACCTCCTGAAGCAAGCGCACTCTGGCCCTGTTGCCGACTTGCGATCCACGTTGGAGGAGTTCGCCGATGCCCTACGCAACGCGAAGCGGTTGCACCTCACCCGCTTCGACAAGTTGCGCGATCAGGTCAAGCGGGTCAAGGGACTCAACGTGATGGGATTGCCAGAGATCGACGCACTACTCAACGCCACGGCGCAGATCGCTGCTGCGGGTGTTGGTGGGGTGTCGGACTCCGAGCGCACCGAACTCGCCAACAAGGCAGAGTCGGTTGTGAAGCAAGCAGACGACACATTGGGCGCATTGGGGCTATGACACACACGCACTGCTGCTCGGTGCGTTTCATATACAACTAATAAAAACTAGACAAAGTGAATACCACATCGACAAACCAAACGGGGAGGGTCATCGACCCGTCTCAACTGCCGAAAGACTCGGCACTCGCCACGGCGACCCGACTAACGAGTCGCTACTTCTATGTCGCATACTCCAAGCTGATGAGTCTGCGGTGGGAATGGACAGACATCACTCCCTTCGGGGCTACCGACGGGGAGCGGTTGTTACTCAACCCCAAAGGTATCGCCGCCCT
>Ga0208434_1000241_pt1 | contig 29216 bp, 47 predicted proteins | sample 13_taG_FD_184086 | JGI IMG/M metagenome (GOLD analysis project Ga0208434, IMG submission 184086) | Marine viral communities from the Subarctic Pacific Ocean - 13_ETSP_OMZ_AT15268 metaG (SPAdes) (version 2) | ecosystem: Environmental > Aquatic > Marine > Oceanic | place: Pacific Ocean | collected... | reverse complement strand
TTTGTTTTGTATAGATGGGCGCTGTGTAGAATCATTCTAAATGACGACACATTGTGAATTTTTGCGTGTTTTCATTTGGATATTAAAAACTTTTGTTTGGAGCAAAAAAAGTGCGTTTTGGGTATGGTTGTATTGTATTCTTTGCCTACATTTACATCATGAACAACGCACAAACAATGCAAGCACATGACACCACCCCGGCGCGGTTGGTACACAAGTGCAAGACGCGCAACGGCAACAACCGTCGCAGCGAATGCAAAGCAAAAGCGGACGCCCTACATGGCGCATACGCAAAGCGCATTGAACGCGCGGACGCCCAAAGGGAGGCACGCAAAAAAAGACGCAAAAAAACCTCCTGAAAGTTTGCAGGTAAAGTATAGATTGCCTACATTTACACTATAGACAACAACACAAGCAAAGACAAAGCCCAAAGTATAAAATACATACAACGCGCAAAGTGCGCAAAGGTGGGGACCACACCAAACAACAACGGACGCGGCATTGCACACGTATGCGCACGCATACGCCCCACCACGCAATGCAATGTCGTGCCCACATATTCACACATCATGTACAAAGTTTCTATCTCCATTCTTCGCAATGACGGTACACGCAATTTTCATTGGGAAGTCACAAGCGAAGACACCACAACCCGCGACCAATTAGCCGACGCGATGGAACAGCAATTTGACAAGGCACAGCGCGGCGCGCAACGTGTCATTGACGGCGCAAAAATTGGGCGCATCAAACCCACCAACCGCGTCGTGTTCAGCGTCCAAAAGTTCGACGATATTTGGGAGGAAATCCCTGTCGCTGAACAACTCGCTCAACTTGGAAACATTCGGCTGTTCTGCAAATCTTCGGGCGCATGGAAACCAAACAACTTCCGCGCATCCATCGACTTCGTGTTGGACGTCATCGACTTCTGAGCAGGTACACTGACGAGTCCTAATTGGACGAAACGCCCAAACGCGGGCGTCTGTATCATTTCATAAAAATATCGAATCATGGAACCAATGACCGCCCAAATGCCTGACGCTACTATCGGGATTCTGTTGTGCGTCGAAATCGTCTTGTTCGTCGCATTCTTCATTTACGTGAAAACCGCGAAATAAAAAATAAAGTAAAAAAAGTTTGGAAACAAAAGAAAGGTTTACATACCTTTGTGGAAACCAAAACAAAAAGCTATGAAAGCGTACGACAAATTCAAAAACGAACAAGGACAACTTGCCGAAATTCGAGTCAAACATTTGGCACCGCATTGTTACTCCTACTATCTCGTCGTTGAACTGGCCGACGGCCAAAAGCGACGCGAAACCTTCCACGACTTGGAAAGGCTTGAGCGACGCATACAAATTGGTGGTTGGACGAAAATCTAAATCTATATCAACATGAACATTCAGCTTCACGACGTTATGTACGTCGCCTCATTCATCATCGCAGTAATGTACTGCATCATCTCAAACCTCTGAACGATGGAACAACACGACCACACGGTGCTCATGCACTTGCTCCCGCCGCTCGTCAACGGTATGTATCGACGCGACGACTACGACGTCAGCGACCCCGAATGGGTCAATCTCGAATCGTTTGTTTCCGAACATGGCGAACATTGGTTGCCCGTCTATGACGACGAGTTCACCGAAGACCTCTCGCAATACATGGCAAAGTGCGACGTGACGGGCGCAATCGGTTGGTGTGTAGAAATTAAGAAATCATGACATAGTCGGCGGACGTTAAACGCATATTTTAATTAGTGGCTCTGAATCCTATCAAGTGTGGATGCGGGCAGAGCCGAGATATATTCCACACGCCCCGATACCTTGTGGGGTCACAGAATCAAGGTAGAGGATGGGCAATGGGAGCAATGCCGCTGAACGGGTGACAAGTAGACGTTCAGACCCAACCCGCCCTCGCTTTCTTTAATGACAAAACAAAACTCAAAATCATGTCAACACTCATGAATCAAGCCGTCGGGCGTTCCGTCCTTGTCCTAAATGACCTTGCAAGCGGACGACTGCACGACCTCAACCGCGCGGCTCGCATCGCGCCCGAACTTGTCAAACACATCGCATCGGTGTGCGAGTGGTTCAAGCCCTCGCCACAAATACACGGCATCATCGACGCTCTCGTTGAGCAATGCGACAAGATTGAAAGTATAAAAATGGTAAACTATAAACAACCCACAGTCCTATGAAAAACTGTCGAACAATCGTGGTGACATTCATGCCACCCACCAACCACAAGGGCGCACGCATCAAGCTGTCTGACCCTGCATCAACTGCCTTTGGCAAGCGCGGCTTTGAACTATACGGCGGCGACAAGCCTAAGCCTGAATCCAAGGCGTTCCCGTATGACTACGAAATCGGTAGCGTCCTAGACCAAGCCGTGCGTATTCTCAACCGCAATGGATGGAACATCGTGGGCACGTCCGACGTTGACGACCACTACGCAATTCTGTGTGACAACTGGGGCGACGAATTCTATTCAATCCGCGACGCAAAATGACACGACACGAATTTGAGCAGCTCATAGAAATCTGCGAGCACCAAAAGCTAATTGTTCCAGAGAAACAACTTCGGTACGCGCTCGCCCTGTGGTCGTATGGACGCGACGACGAGGCACGCAACCAACTGAACGAAGCACGACAAGAAATCAGAAAACACCTGAACCTATGACACGCTACGAAGAGATGTATTTGGAATATACAAACGACTTCCTCACGCTCGAACGATTTGCCGAGCACCACAACATTACAAAAGTTGAAGCCACACAAATCCTCATCCGTGGAAGACGCGAACACAAAAACAGAACTCATGATTGACATTCAAATCCACCCCTCACAAGTCAGTGAGGCAAAGAAAGCTATCTATCAAATGGTTCAGGACTACAACCGTCAGAACCAATTTGACACCATTGAGTTTCGCTTATACGACCACTTGTGGGTCATTGACAACACCGACCGAGCCGACGGTGAGTATTTTATCCGCGTCGAGTTTGACGACGACTACAAAATTCAACAAGATGTCGTCGACTACTTTGGCGAGTTCAATGTTGCTTACTGCTAATTCTAAAACACAAACTACCTAAAATTTAGTTACCATGTCTTACACAAAAGAACAGTTGGTCGAGCAACTGCAAGCAACCCTCGACATTCTCAACACACCAACCACGACCCCAACCACCGATGCCGAGGCACTTCGCAAAGTGTTCTTGCTCGGTATGCAACACGGTGTATCTAGGGCTTACGACAAAGTTCAGTCAGATATGCCAAGCTACACAAGCATCTACATTGATTTGTATGAGGGCAACCTACAAATTTGCGGCGACATCGAGCTTGACAGCGACAAAATCATGGACAAGGTGGTCGACCACTACCCGTCTTGGGACAACCTCGAATACATGCACACTCTCAGCGGCTTCGAGAATGACGACGAAATGGACAAGCACATCGACTCACTCATGAACACAAAAGGCAATGACTAAGAAAGAACTGCTTGAATCCGTCAATGGATTGCCTGACGAAGCACTCGTGTCTGTCAGGATAGACCTTGACTCAGGACTTGTGGTTACGGCAGACCCAAAGGCCTATGATGTCTTGGTGCGCCTGACGACCACGGGGTGTGGTTGGACAGCGTATGGAACGAGAAATTACACGAAACATTCAGCTTCCGCCTCCACGACGAAGAGATTGCGTGGTGGGGAATCGAAACAACAAAACAAACAACATAATGACCACAACAAATGTTTACCTACAAACCCGAAGACAATGACCACCTATAACTTTCAAGACACCCACTCGTTCATTCTCGAAGAGACGCACGACAAGCACAAGGTACGCTGTTACTTCAAGGCTTGGGGTGGAACTAAGTCCAACGACTACGACGTTCCTGACGACCCTGTTGAGGTCGAGGTATGGGGCATCACGGTTGAGAATCCCGCAGGCGATGAGGTTCGTATCGACACCTTTGAGTTCGTCGAGATGTGGGACATGGACTGGCTTGAGCAATACATTTACGACAACCTAAGCGAGCTGACATGTTGAGCCAAGCACAAAAGAGGGCTTACTTCAAGAAGCTTCAAAGAGACCCCACGTCGATGTGGTATCACCCTGATGCCGACCTGCTCGACGAAGGGCAGTTCATACGGAATCTACACAGGTATCACCCACGAATCTACACGCTTCTCATCGAAGCTCTCAACAGAACAGAGTACAACCTTTACAAATCACGAACAGATGAACAGAACACCTCACGCGCTACTTCATTGGAGCCATGACGAACACATGGACAGGCACAACGTCCTGGAAGTCTTCGAGGACGAGCAGTCCGCACGCGCCAAGACTAAAGCCGTTCTCGAAGGTCTCGAAAAGAAGGGCTGTTTTCACTATCGACAATACAAGAACGACGGCGCCAACAGGCGCATGGATATGTACGACCGAAGCCGCTGGAGCTTGAAGCGAACGTGGCCGAGCATCGTCACAGACCATAAAAAAGTACAGCGTACCGAGGTGTCGCTGTTCCCTATCGAAGAGGTCTTCAACGACCGCACGCACAAGTGGACTCACCCGCGTTGGATTGCGTACAACCACTACGAGGACGACGCAAGGTCACTGCTCGACGACATCGACGCCAAGCTGCTCATCGGCAGTGCGGCTCTAAAACGTTGTGAGTTTGACCAACTTACGTCCGAGTTCTCGGATGCAGTACGACAATCTTTCCATGAAATCGACGAGTATCGAAAGACAGTTTTTGCCGTTGGAGATATTTGTCTATCTTTGTATCCCGCCATGCACACTTCTATTGAATGGACATAATATGATTACCTCTATGTTTAATCCCGAACACATGTACGTGTTCTTTTACGAGCAGGTACACAAAACCACTGGTGAGCACAGGCACATCAACTTAGGCAAGACGCTTTGCCGAAAACCCAAGAACACAGCTAAGTGGCAGACCATGAAGCTGTTACAAGAGCGATGCCTGTCTCAAACCCCGTGGCTTGTTCGTCAAATCGGTGCAATGCCCATCGACATGTACGAGCGTCACAAGTTCGCAAACTACGATGGCCCTGTAATCTTAGAAAACTATGTTCACCCTACTTAACATATTGATATGCTGTTATTTCTTCTATCACATTTGCTTGGAGCTTATCAAAATCTTCGACGCAGGCGGCTTCCCTCCCGCTCTCGTAGACATCAAGCGCAAGTTCTTGCTGGGCAAACCGCCGCGCAAGTATGCACGCACCCTTCGAGCCTTCGAGCCACGGGCAACAAGCCACTACTGCAAGGTGCCAGGTCGCTTAACCTGTGCTATACGTCCCTTCAACGTCAATGGAGAGAAGATATGGCAGCTTATCGTCGGCTTTAAGGAAACCGCAGAATCTAAACCCTCACACTTTTGTAAAATTGCTGTCTATGCAGACGGCCAAATCTATGACTCATGACCAAAAAACATTACGGTCGCTGGACTTCTGATGACCACAAGTTCATCCTCAAGAACTACAAATCCATGTCTAACCAGCAAATGGCTGCGCACCTCGGTCGCACGCCTCACTCTGTCTCCAACCAGCGCACGAAGCTGGGTCTCAACAACTGGGACTACGGTACAAGGCCTGAAGGACGTAACGATGGTGTTCGCCATCCAGTCTTTGAACTCGCAAAATACTTTTCAAAGTGAAGGATACGCAGGTCGTTCGCAACTGGCTGCATAGCTGGTCTTTCAACATGCTCAGTGTCGAGCATGAAAATGGCCTGCGTGTCGCCGACCTTACGCGGCAGTGCTTCCATTTCCTTGGTCGTATCGACAAGGATGGCGGCGCTCAAGACATGTACGACTTCTGGTGGCTGTGCGTAAGCCGCACCATATTGAAGCTCCTGCATGCGTGTCAAAGCGTAGACATTGATTGTAACTACCGTCAAGGCATCAGCATTATGCACGCCATCCACGGTGAAGAAGAATTTGCATGACAATACCTCAGTTTATCTGGCTCGCGTCCATCGTGATGTTCTTTGTCTGGCTCGCCTTGTGGATTCTACGCAGCGAGCGTGACGAGCGCATGTACGACGGCGTACCGAAGGCCATTACCAACCGCGTCACCGAAATCAATTCGGGTCTTATCCCGTCTGATATGGAGGTCGCGCTGTCTAAGTGGCTGGAGGGCAAGGGTGAGGATTACACCCTACGAGCTGAAGCATTACCTATCTTTCACGATGACGGCTACGCTCCTGAATGGAACGTAAAAGTCACCGTACAGGGCGACGGAATTGACTCCGGGTTCGACGCCTTGTTTAATCGTCGCGGAGAAATACTAACCTCATGACAGAATCATTCATCCTTGAACACTGGGCTGAGCTTCTTTTGGCTTTGCTCGCGTTCTCTAAAGTGGTGGTGAACTTGACGCCTACCGAGAAAGACAATCAGGTCTTCGGGTACATCGACTTGCTCATTACTGCCATTACAGGTGACAGACGTAAGAAGAAGAAGACGTATTGAGCACCGCTAGAATGATAGAGCTTGGGTTCAGGATGCACTGCACTTCGCTCAACATCAGGCAGGCTTTGGAAGACCACGAGTTTACTCCTGAACGTCGTGACAACCTTCAAGAGATTGCTGAAATGTTGGACGAGGCGGACAAGCTGCTAAGCTGGTCGGCTGAAAAGTGTGACATCCTGTCCCATCTCGCTCTAACTTACAAGCGCGAAGGCGACGTCTCTCGTCGACACATTGAAAACCTTATCACATGAAAGAGTCACAGAAAGAACGGTTCCGAGCACTAGCTAAGGAGCATGGTCTGGTTCAAGACGACTTCTGGAAAGCATCACAGGGCTTCGTGATTATCACACGCACTGGCATCGAGAAAGTACAGCGCTCGCTGGGTATCGAGGTCAGCTACGAGGTGGTGCCGGAGTTCAGCGACGTCAGCTCTGGGCTGTATGTCGTAAAGGCTATTGGTTGCAACAAAGACAAGCAAGTCGAGTCTTTTGGTGAGGCCAGCCCCAAGAACTGTCGTAATGCCTATCCTGTGGCGATGGCTGAGAAGCGTGCGCTCTCTCGTGTCGTGCTAAAGATGGCAGACATGTACGAGCTTGGTGTGTATGGCGAAGACGAAGGAGACTTCAAGCGCAATGACTGATTGGATTGACGATATGTTCAATAAGAGTCCTGGTAAGGTGGACCTTGATTTGCAGCATGCACGCAGCTATGCCGCTCGTCTGGTGCGCAACTCCGTGGACACTTACGAGAACAAAGAGCGCCTGATTGGGTGGCTCGAAGACTACAGCATTGACATCACGCGCGATGAGATTCAAGACTTCATCGTCGCTATCCGTGTCAATCAAATGAACCCGCGTGAGAACGCGAACATGAGCAAAACCGACATCAACGAGTGGGTCAAGACCGCAATGGCTCTAGACCAGCTCAAGAAAAACCAACCACATGAGTAATATCCCAAAAGCGCTGACTCTCAGCATCAATGTAACTAAGATTGACAAAGCCCTTCTTATCCCTGGACAGAACGGTGCTCAGTACCTGAACATCCGATTGCAGAACACACCTGAATCCAACTACGGTGACGACTACCTCGTCGCGCAGCAGGGTCCAAAGGGTGACGACGGCAAGAAAATTGACGGACCTATCCTGGGCAACGGTAGAGCGTGGCAAATCACAGAGGGCCGCTCGGCCCGTGACCACGACACACCACCACCTGCACCGCAATCAGTGGGGCCAGCGTCAACAGAAGACCTGCCTTTCTAATATGGACAACGCAAACCTCAAGGAGTTCCGCAAACGAATGCGCTCAGCATTGGGCGGATACTTCAACGCCGACGGCGACCCGCAAGGACGCAGCGATATGGAAGCTGTGCTCGACATCATCAACTCTTACGTCGGTATCCTTACCGGCACAAATCCACAGCAACGAGCAGAGGACAGTGATGTCGAAGCCAACATCGGTATCGTAGACGCAGAAGGTGGGCTTAACGTAGCCTACGACTTCTCGTCGCACTTCGATTCCGGGATGCTGGACGCGATGGACCCACTCGTTCGCATCGAACTCCTTGAGGCTTGCATCTATGCACTGAACACACGTATCAACGAACTCGAAACAGAGTTCAAGAAACGCATCAATGAGCGCAGGAAAGGCGAATGAAACAGTTAAGAAGCTTTGCACCCTGCTCGAAGAATTGCTCAACCCAGAGTTTGTTGAGCAAGTAACACAGATTCCTTACAGCCCCGACAAGACGCCTGCCAAAAGCAGCGCGGCTATCATCGGAAATGTGATTCCTACTGCTAGTAGGTCAATGGGATACCCTGTCATCGAGCTTGGAGGGATGCCAAGTATCTGGGTGGGTACACACTATGAGCCAATCTCGGAGCATCACCGCTTTGAGCTGGTCAAGACAGTCGCAAAGAAAGCTTTGCTGCTGAAGCCTAACATCTTGACATCTGAATTTACAAAGGAGTTTGCTAAGGCATTCCAGGGCGCAGGTCAACCCGACGCTGTGTTTGGCTATGGTCACGAGCCGGTGCGCGGCATCAACTTCGAGGACGGGCTGCTTATGTTCTCCACCGATGGGCACAGGTTTCGCTCTGGTCACCAGCCGGAAGACTTGACTACCTACTGCATCCCTGGCAGGTGGAACGGTCGTAAGGACTCGTCTATTTGGCTCAAGTTCATGGAAGAGGCTATACCTGACGAGGACATTCGTCGTTATGTTCTGGCCTCGTTCGGCAACGCCATCGCATCCGACCCTCTCAAGGCGCAGAAGATTCTGCTACTGATTGGGGCCGCTGGTGCGGGCAAGTCAACAATGATTGAGGCCATCGCAGGATGTATAGGCAATCACAACGTCATGCGGAGCGACAACCTCAGCCAGATTACCCGTGACGACAGCCGCCACCGTATGAAGCTGGCCCATGCTACCCTATGCGTCAGTGCTGATGCAAGCGCTAACCTTGGGGACAAGGACAGCCTGAAGATGATAGTATCAAAGGAGCGCATCATTGCGCGTAAGCTCTACAGCGAGCCTATCGAGGTGCTACCTCGTGCGTCCCTAATTGTGGCTTCAAATGAGATGTCTCTGTCTCATGCTCTTAGCGACCCCGGCGTGGCTCGACGCTTTGACATTATCACATTTAAGAGTGCTAAGGAATACAGCAAGAGAGACCCAAGCCTGCCAGCTAAGCTTGCCACACAAGAGAGCAGGGCTGGGATAGGTAAGAGTCTGGCTGAAGCGCTCATCAGCATCATGGAGCAGAACAGCAATAAGCTCAAGAGGCCCAACAGCCTTCAGAATGAGCTCGATTCACTGCGTCGTGAAGGAGACCCACTGGAGTCGTATCTGGACCACCTGGGAATTGCCGTTGAGATTGATGAACTGTGCAACAAGGTCGACATCCACCAAGACAAGCTCTACTACGAGTTTAAGGTTTTCTGTGTGGAGAACGGATACAGGGAGTGGAGTATCCGGAAGTTCAAGAGCCGTCTTCGAGGCTTGGGCGTATGCGAGAGAGACGCTGGCGCACGCAAGCACAAGTACACGTTGAGGTGTAACGACCTCCTGCGTTTGAAGAAGGCACGGTTGATAGTTTAAGTGAGGCGTGAGGAGCACTCGGCACACAATGTTTATATTGGCGCCGATGAGCATGGTGAAAGTGAAGGTTCACGTCGAGCCAGACCACATTGGTTTATCTCTTATTGAGGTAAGGCATCTGGCTGTTACCATCGCAGAATCATACCCGAACCCTGGACGTTACGTGTCCACATTCGGGTTCCTCGTCTATACTGTCATTAGAACAAAGGAGGGCTGCACCGTGGAGGTGACGCAAGGCGGGGGTTTCCATAACCTATTTCCCGAACCCTTTGTCAACCAGTGCTAATGCGTAAAAGAATCTCGCAGTGCAGGTTCTTCGATACGGAGACCGCACGACACTTCTTCGACTTCGTTTGCCACCAGAAAGGAGGCTACGACAGCATGTCCCGCAAAGACAGGGCTGCCCTTCAATACTTTATGAGGGAGTACATGTACCTACCCAACACCCTTATCGCAAGGATAGTGGGACGCAAGCCGTGGCACGTCAACCAAACCATTGAGCGCATGAAGATTGCCGCTAATGAGACGCGCCTGCCTGTGACCATGAATCTTGGATACCGCGACTTCTTAGAGTACCTCGATGATGTCATGAGGGACTATTACGACTGCCGCAACGTAGAGCTCAGCTCATGCACAGACGAGACGGAGCGTTCTTTCCTTATATGGGAGGGTCAGAAAGCATCTGAGGTGTTTGAAGAGGCCGCCGTGGACCTGACGCAGTTAGGACTGGCAAATGAGATGCTATCTATGCTGGGGCTACCGAGAGAGGGCTGGATGGCAGACGTAATCGTAAAGAACTTCCGAATCGAGCCCAATGACGCATTCAATCCCTAAGAGCTACTACAAGTCCAACAAGCGGGACATCACGCTCTCACGCGGCAAGACTATCGCCGTATTTTCTGACATCCACGCCCCATATCACGACATTTCAGCTGTCAAAGAGGCTGTCTACAACGCTCAGAAGAGCAATCCTGACGTCGTAATTCTCATGGGAGACATCATGGACTTCCATCGCATAAGTCGATACCCAAATGACGAGGGCACGCTCAGTTTTGCTGAAGAGATTAGGGTCGGCATCGAGCTACTGCACTACTTCCGTCAGAGCTTCCCAGATGCTGAGTTTTACTACATCGAAGGCAATCATGAGGTGCGTTTGTCACACTACATCCAGCGAAATGCAGCCGAATTGCACGGTTTGGAGAGCCTAGACCTAGCTTTCTTGCTGCACCTGCACAAGCTTGAGATAACGTATCTGCGAATGGGCTTCATCCACTGTGGTGACATGACCTTCCTGCACGGACATGAGATTCCTGGCATTGGAGGCGTAAACCCGTCTCGCAAGCTGTTTGCTAAGATGAAAAAAAGCGCTATCTGCGGTCACTTGCACCGTCCAGAGAGCTTTTTTACCCGTGATGGGGCTGGAAAGCTACTGCAATGCCATGTCGTAGGCCACTTGGGTGAGCCAAACCCGCGCTACTGGATGCGTAATGACTGGCAGCACGGCCACGCCATCGTTAGCGTGTCAAAGGGTGGTGTTGTTCGCGTCGACAACATTATCTTGTAGTATGAGCAATGAGTTGGAAGAAAACATCGTCTTTGCGGACGGATTTGATGACGCGCTGGTCGGTGTACTCAACATCGAGGGTGCGCCACGGGCTGTTTATGACAAATGGGCTATGGTCAATGTCATCAGAGCAGCAGATGAAGAAATGACTTTTGAGGATGCGGTAGAGTTCCTTGAGTTTAATGTCTGGTGTGCCTATGTCGGGCCAAGTACACCGATTTACATGTATTGCGTGCATGGAAGCGGTGAGGAGCGAAAAGAAGAGCTCCTAGACTACGTTTATGATACCCTGTGGTAACAAAAGGGAGGGCCGAAACCCTCCCTCTACCGCCCGAAAGCGGCTTCACCAACCACGATGAAGGTCAAAGGACTGAATCGGATTCTCCGAAATACTCGTCAATAGCTTCGAGGCATTGTTCCAAGCCCTTACGAATCTCAGCCTTCCATCCTCTATCCTGAAGCTCTTTCTGCCACTTAAGTTGGTGTTCGCTGGCTCGCCCGGTCTTGGTCTTCACCTCCAAGGCTAACCCAACGTATCCATTCCTTGGCTCAAATATGAGCAGGTCAGGGATTCCTTTTTTGTATCCAGCTCTTTTCATGCGTAGAGCTGTGTGCATTGCCACTCGGACGCCTCCTACCGTCGCAGAATATAGAGCAGTAGGGACTTTATCTTCGAGATAATCCACGAGCTGGACTTGGATGTCGTGCTCTGGGCTTCCGTTTTTTCGCTTGCCTTTTGGCTTTCCTTTTGGTCTATACATGCTTGTGTGTACCATGCCCTTACGTCGAACGACGGGCACGCTTTTTTGACTCCTTTGATGTCTCTGTGTCCCAAGACCGCAGCACCCTCATACCTTTCTTGAAGGTTCTGTAAGAGCGAAAAAAGCGACGCACTCTGTTCAGCCGTTCTATTGTCTTCCGCAGTCTTCGTATCCTGCGAAACGCCACCAACCCAGCAGACACCAATCGAATTATGGTTGAAACCTTTAGCATGGGCACCCGGCCTCCTTTCGGGCCTTCCTTTTTCAATGGTTCCATCTCTTCGGATTACATAATGATAGCCGATGTCCGACCATCCCCGTTCGTTGACGTGCCAATCCCTGATTAGCGTCACCCCCACATCCATTGAAGGTGGTGTGGCCGAGCAGTGAACCACGATGGCGTCGATTTTTCTCATGTGCGTTCATTTTACATGCCCTTTTTAGCGAGCAAAATCTTGAGTTCGTTGATGCCTTCGACGCACTCCTTCAACATGACCTTGAGCTCACTCTGGTCATTTTCAAGGCGATACACGCGCCCTTTAAGCTTGGCAACCTCACTGTTTAGAGATACCCATACGCCCACCAAAGCCACAAGCGGACCAATCAGTGCTACCACTACCTCTGTTTCCATCTCCATTGTGCTTTTTGTTTTACGTCTTGTTTAGAACTACTTGAAAGTTGATTGAGCCATTTACACTACTTACCGGAGCGATATAAAAACGAAGCAAGTCACCGGCGCTAACACTTGTGCTGAAAGCTCCTGATTGTGTTGAATCTGCGCCAACCGTAAACACTTCAGTCTCGGCTAGGGTGCCGTTTTTGTATAGTCTCAAGGTAAATGACGTTGTGGAACTAAGTGCGCTGTAAACCATAAATGTTGTGACCGTGCCAGCGTGAAGCACTGCGTGATTGACTGTGTGACTTGTATTGTCATTCGTCATCGCAGTGCCAATCAGCGTTATGTTCTTTGGGCCTGTGCCCCTGAAAGTACACACGCCAGAAACAGCTTGGAACCCTCCTGATGCGCTAACAGTGTCAAAAGAAAAATTGCCACTTCCATCAGTTTTTAAGAACTGACCTGAAGTGCCGTCATTTATCGTTTCCAAATCACCGTCTAGACGAAACCTGAGAAGCTTACCCGTTGTTGAAGTCGATGGGAGACGTCTTAACTTACTTGTCAAATCGACAACATTATCAAGGTCTACGGCTCCCGTCACGGTGATGAAGTCGGTGGTGTCCTTGATGTCGTTTACATCAGTCGTTAATCCACCAATGTCACCAATGATGTCGTCAATGTCTGTTGAAATTGAATCACCAAATCCTACAGCGTAGTCAGCGTCATTAGAGCCATTAGGATTACCCCCAGTAAAGCCGCCGCCTCCTGTATTGAAGTCATCTGTTACAAGGTTGTTGACCCTCAAATCCATATCAAGCAGAATGCCCTCATAACTGGAGCCTTCCATCATGCTCCATGAGTACCTGACAAACATGATTTGATAAAACGTTGTCAGAGCGGGATTGTTGTTTGGGTCTGAGTATTGGGAGGTCTTAAAAATCTGATATGGTCTGTAAAACGAATCTCCTCCTTTTGTTGCAATGATTGTGCCTTGAAATGCGTTATTCGAGTGCCCATAGATACCCAAATAGTCGTGACAAATGAGCTTGTGTAGACTCGTATAGGGCTCATCATCAGGCCCAATAATAACGCCGTTACTGTCCTCAAGCCTGTTACCCCAAGGCTCCCACTGCAAGTTTACGAAGCCATATCCGTTGTCTGCGTTGCCTCGACCAGTGGTGTTAAAGATTACATCGCCATCATCATTTGTTTCATATACGCCAGAAATAATAAATCCGGTAACTGCTTCCCTCTCAACACCAAATCGAGAGCCAATCCTGGAGGAGCCAATGTTTAACACCTCGTTGCCATAGCCCCCCATAGCGGTAGTAACTTGTTCGCCCCTTTCGCCTCCATTCATCCTCAAACAAGCCCTAATAAGCTGAGTTTCTTTGGGATAAAAATAATGCTGAGAGTACCCGGCACTATGAAAGATTGGGTCCGATGCTGATGATGAATCATAGTCAGTTCCACTGAGCCAAAGTTGAGTGGCATCCCTATCAATCGCCCTGCACCGATAAGTAACCTGAACCTTTACAAACTCATCTGAACTATCGCCAGGCATAGCAAAGCTCACATCCTCTCGGAAATGATAGTGCAGGAAATTCTGGTCTTTCACTGTCGAAAGACTGGCGCTAATCTCGTCTTGTTGCTGGTCGTATTCGTGACAGAAACCACCGTATGTGGGCTGAAGCTCTCCGCCTTGTGGAGTAAACTGCCCCTCAATGGTTTGCAAGGAGTTCTGCTGGTTGTTGGAGTCGTCAACGTTGTCGCCGTGAGGGGTGATGATTTCGTAGTAAGCATCATTGTATCCCGCACCCCCTGAAGCTACCCACTCTAGATTGGAGTAACCAATAGGACGGAAGCTGCCACTGTCTACTGGATTCACATCGTTACTGTCGTTAGTTACAACGTCATCCCCAGAGTTAGTGCTTACCTGCGCTAATCGTTTAAGCCTGTAAACCGTTCCGCTTGTATCAGTCGCCTCAATCCTGACCATTATGATAAACCTGCCTCCGATAACAAAGGCGCCTGTGTTCTGAAGGAGGCCAGGTGACTTATAGCTCCGGAAGCTTATGTTGCCCTCCAGAATGTATTGAAGGTCTTGACCACCGTTAATTGCTATCTGGTCATTTACCCTTTTGGGGAAACCCCACTCAAAGTCTGGATTATCAATCGCGATACTATTAAGTAGAGGAGGATTTGGACCACTTCCGACTGCATTATATCTGTTCCAGCTAAAGATATTACCATGAAGAGCGTAATTTGGCCTGTGAGCGTACTGGTCAGTTGCTTGAGGGGGTCTGTTCCCAAACGAATCCAGTCCACCACCCATAGCGCCACCTGCTGTCATACCAGTTCCAGCTCCACCAGAAAAAGCATTGCTAAGGCCCATTCTTGTGATGCCCTCTGTAATAATCCAATCTGCTGGTGAGTCCTCATGAGTGAGAACTGTGCCACGAAGCGGAAGAGTTCTGCTTTCTGTCGCTCCATTTAAGGTGTAAACGAAATCGTCGTCACGAGAGCGAAGAAAGACGTCGCTACTTGCCTGACCTCTAAGGGTGAGGTCTATCGGATAGTCACCATAAATGTCAAGGGCCGTTTCCTCTTTAAGAGAAGTACCTTCCCACTGCAAGAAGTGTCTGTTTGTTTTTAGAGCTGTCTCTTGGTCTTTGAAATGGTGAAAAGCAGTCCTGTTGAACATGGCCCATCCTTGACCAGACCACATAAGAGTGCATCCAAGAGTTTTGCAAACATCTTCAATGACGTCATAGGTGTTCACCACTTCTGGCTCTTCAAAAAGATTCCTGCGACGCTCCCGCTGTTCTTTTGGAATAGAGAACGTGTCACTATGAATAAACAGCCTGCTTATGACGTCCTCGCTGTAATCGTATGGCAAGGGATTGTTTTCCTCTGAAAGAGGAACAGGAACCCCTATGTCACGCAACCACACCCAGTCGCCGTCCATCTGTTCATCATCTCCACTATCGACATACTCCTGAACCTCCCATTCCTTCAAAAGAGTATATGAAGGCAGCTTTTCAAATGCTCTGAACAGGATTCTCTCGAAAGACGCTCTATCTTCGATATACTGCTTGCCGTTGATTGGGTGAGCGAAGTCATAGTATTTCATGGAGCCCAGGCCACATGTGAAAGTCATAGAGCATAAATGCTTCTCATCATGTAGCTGGATGACTACGCTTTCTACAAGCAGATGACCCGCCCATTCTAGAGTTGGCGAGCCTCCCTTAGCCGTTTGTTTGTGCGACTTAAACACAAACATTGCTACGTCACCCTCGTCCATAAAGGTCAGGCTGTTTAGATTTGCCCTCTCACTATCATCAAGCAAAAAAGTGACTTCGCAAGAAGAGCCGACTATGGCCCTAGTGTAGTTCAGGTCATCACCATCCCATGTAATCTTGATGCCAGGAGACATCAATACGGGCTGGTTCGCTGCACCTGGAGCAGGGAAACCGCCCCCTATAACGTAGCTCCATTCTTGACCGCTTGCGTCTTCATGGAATCCCTGAAATGTCGTGTAAAATGCCATTACCCAAATGTACGGTCATAGGCGTGAACGCCTCGCTGATTCATAATAACCAAGTTGTTGCCCGACACGGCGCCTGCAACCTTTACTCCTCCCTCATTTCCATCTCCTCCTGAAATCGTCGTGCTTCGGCCCCTTGGAGAGTTGACACCAAATCCTTCTGTAAGGAAGTCTCCTAGGCCGTTGTTTTTAGTAAACATATTGAAGCCTGACTTAAAGCTTCCGCCAGCAGCCATGCTTGTTCCCCCTGAGACAACGGCGAGAATAGTGTACAAAGCGATAAGAGTGATGAGCTTTGCTATGACTGCCTTAAAAGCCTGAAGGAAAGAGTTTTTGAACGATTCAAAAAACGTCTGAGAAGACGAGGTGGCTTGCAAAAATGCCTGACCTAATGAGTTTGCAAATCCCTGAGCAAAAACCGCTACGCCCTCCATGCCGCCTTGAATCTTGACAAAGGCATCCACGAGAGGCTGTAGCTGCTTATCAAGCTCTGGGTCAATAAAATTCTCTTCGGGCATTTCGATGGCTTCGAGAGAGTTGGCAAACTCATCTGCCGTAGCAATGCCCTTTCCACTCAAAAGAGCAATCATCTGCTCAGAGGCACTGAGCTCATCGAACATAAAGCTCTGCCCAAACACCGTCGGTGACACCGAGTCTTGCACCTGCCTGAGAGAAGCTGCCTGAATCTGACGGGTGACTTCTAGGAGTCGCTCGGATTCCTTGACTTCTTCTGCAATGCGCTTGGCATTATCGTAGTTCAGTCTCTCCTCCTCCTTGTCGGCAATCTTTTGGAGAATCTGCGCCAGTCTTCCATTAAGCGTAATAGAAAACTCAAGGTCTTCGATGTAGGGACCAAGGCTGTCAAAGAACTCGCCAGAAGTGATGCCTGCTTCCCCTAACCTTTCTAAGTCCTGACGGGCCTCAATAAGCTTCTCCCCAAAGAAAACAAGGTCTTCGTTGACCTCTGCAAGAGTGGTGTTGCCAGTGGCTTCCTGTAGGTCTTCGAGACCAAACGGGTCGGACTCCTTTAGTGCTGCTACCGCTTCTTGGTTGGCCCTAATTTCGTCAGCACGTTCCTGAGCCCTCTTAGCTGCCTTATCAGCAGCAGACTCATAAGCTTTGCCGAAGCGAATGCCCAACACCTCCCCTCCGAGAGTGAGTTCAATCAGAGCCCCCATGACAGAGGCCAGACCAACAACGGCACCTGCGGCACCTGTGAGACCTCTAGCAAGACCAGCGGATGCGACTCCGCTCTTAACCAAGTTTATTTCTAAGAGCCCCGCAAGCTTGGATACCCGACCCAGTGTGATACCAAAGAAGCCCAGAGCCTGAGACGCTGCACCCACAGTTAAGAGAGCGGTGATGCCTGACGCTATTTCAGAAAGGCGCTTTTCATCTACCTGCTCAAGTGATGAAGCCAGTCCTTCAAAGGCGTCTGCAAGAGTAACGACGACGGGTGTAAGAGCGTCGCCCAACTCAATACCTACTGCTCTAAAGGCGTTGCTCAGTCGCTCAACCTGGAAGAACAGATTGTCCTCGATGCCTTCGGTCATCTCATCGAGGGTGCCGGTGGCGTTTCGCAGGATTCGCTCAAAGTCACGAATCTCCCTACCGCTATTCTGGAAGATGGCACCCACGAGGGCGGCCCTCTTATTCAAAAGCTCTACGAGCTCAGAGTAGGTGAGTGTACCGTTCTCAAGGTCTTTAAGAGCCTCTGCTACATCTGGGAACTGCTTAGCGAGGTCGGAGAGGGTAGAGCGAAGCTTCGTTCCACCAAGTGAGCCATCGACGGCGTTGTTAGCGAGGACTGCGAGGAGAGAAGTCGTCTCAACAAGGTCGAGTCCCGTAGCCCTAGCTGTAGGACCGACGTTCTTCATTGACTCCCGGAACTTGGTCAAGTCCAGTGCGGAGTTCTTAAACGCCGCAGCCATGACATCTGTGACCTGCGCTACATTCTCAAGACCATCATCACCTCTAAGGGTGAGTCCGAACTGACGGAGGGTAGATGCAACGGTACGTCCAGTCGCATCAAGGTCGGAGCCAAAGACGGTGGCAAGCTTGACGCTTCGGTCAAGAACCTTGTTTACCTCCCCTGCCTGGAATCCGAGCTTAGCAAGCTCAAGCTGTGCAGCCGAAGCTTCTGTTGCCAAGAAAACACTGGAGCGACCCAGCTCCTTGGCTTGCTTGGTTAGGGGGTCCAGTGATGTCCTTCCAACAATCTGACCGAGGATGGTGTCTGCGCGGTTGAAGTCCGCAGCCGCCTTAACGGAGGCAGCCCCAACAAAGGCGAAGGCTAGACCTACACCCCTGTTGAGACTTTGACCAAATCGGTTCGCTTTGCTTGAAAAGGCGAGCAGTTTACTTTCTGCTCTTTCAAGCCCAGTTGTGAAACCTCGAATGTCTGCGGTGAGCAGCAGGGACATTCGATACAGATTGTTCAGACCTCCAAGCATTTAGAACTTTTTTAGACTATCGAGTAACGCCTTCATATCCTCTTTGTTGGATGCGCTTGCGCCTTTCGTACTTATACTGGAGTAAGGATTAAAGTCGTCAGGACTAAATCGCTTACCCTTCCCTTGCCCAGCTATGTTTGCTTGAAGTGCCATGAGCGAGCTTGTGTGCTGCCATGCCATCTCATTTCTGCGAACATATCCGTTGTTGTACCAGATGAACTCTCTAAAGGTCATATCCCAGAACTGCTCTGGAAGTAGACCCATGACCATTGCATCACGGTACAGGTTTTCAAACTTTAGGGGCGCCTTTTCCTCAGACGCCCTTAAGCTTTTTTTGAGTCTTCGTCCTCCTCCTCAGGAGCCAGTTGCTCCATTACCATCTTACTCATGTACTCGAACTGTTCTACACTGTCGAGTGCCTGCGCACAGAAAGCATCAAAAGAGGGAAGACCGGAATCTACTCCGTTGAGTAGGGCGTAGTTTTTGATGGCGTGAAATGTCATCTGACATACCGCCGTCATCGGCTCCTTAGCCATGTGTTCGTAAAGGTCATTGAGCTCAATGTCCTCCTGATTACACATCATCCGCAATGAGTTCATGCTCATCTTGGCTTTGTAAGTCTTTCCGCCGAGCTTGACTTCAAACTCTCCTCGAAAATTGTTCATAGTGGTTGGTTTAAGAAATAAAGGGCGGAGACACCGTGCCCCCGCCCGTTAGGATTATGCTACAGTGTACTTGTAGAGCTTACCGTTACCGGAAAGCGTAGCAGAGTAGGTAGCAATCTCGTCGACTCCACCAGTGATAGAGACGTTTTCGAGAAGTGCTTGACCAACGTACTCGACGCTTCCAGTAGCAGTTCCAGTAGAGAACTTGACTACGACGTAGTTGCCTGTACGAGCGATGTCGGTAAGGGCAACGCCGGTGTCGGAAGTGTCTTGAAGCAAACCGTCAGCAGAGACGCTCCAGTCTTGTGCGGAGCTTACGATGTTCTTTGTTGAACCACATTGTCCCTCACGAGATACAACCTCCTCCAAAGAGTTAGAGAAGTCGAGCGTGCTGCTAGTAGCGGCAGCGGCCAAGGTGAAGGTAGACTCGGTGACAGCAGCAGAGCCGTCGGAGGTGCCAGCGCCCAAGAAGACGTCGGCAGAGGTTACGAACAAGTCGATTGCTCCGTCTGTTGTAGCGGTATCGCCGGCGTCAATGCCGGTAACGACCTGAATGTCAAGTGGTGAAGTTGCGTCGCCATCAATGTAGTAGATGCCTAAGCAGTTAGCGTTAATTAGTGCCATAATTATGTCAGGGTTTTAAGCAAGTTGCGCAGATTGCGTGTCAAAGACTGAAGGATTCCAGCCTCATGTTTTTGAATGGCCTTCTTAATGAAGGGTTGAGCCGGATGATGTTTAGTCCCCAGCTCTGTGAAGTGGGCACGCCATCCAGCAAGCTTGCTGCCACGCGCTGCGCCCACCCGAATACCAAAGACACCTTTCGGCACCCTCAGTAGTTTTCGTGATTTGAAGGAGTTGCTAAGTACGCCAGTGTCAACAGGTGAGTCACTCTGCATTTGCGCACGAGCTGGCTCAGCACTCGTCTTCATAATTCCAATAATGGTGTTCACCCTATTCTCCAGTGTCGCGGCACCAGCCAGTGCGCGTTGAAGCTGCCTCAGCTCTGATTGATTGAGGGCAGAGTTGATGTGAAAGTTCGACTTACTGCCACGACCGATTGTTACTGCCATCAGATAGAGGGGTTTGTTCCCTCATCGAAGTCACGGCGGCGTGCGCGGATACGCATGCCCTCACGACGTCCAAATGGGAGGATAGAGTAAATGTCAAAGTACGCCCCGTTCCACAGGATGCGCATATCGAAGTCAACGCCTGAGACCCATCGGCAGATGAACTCTACCTTCATCTCACCCGTCGTCTGACGGTCATCGCTAAACTCACTAGCACCAGCAGAAGGCGTACCCAAAGCCAGGATGCGGCAAAACACATCAGTCTTAAACTCTGTCCAGGTAGGGGTTACATCCCCATAGCTGTTGATAGAGTTCGTCCGCTGATAGATGTCAATCTTCTCTGTGAGTGAGCCCGCCTTCATCAGTATTGTCTTACGCTTTGGATGAGACGGTGAACCCCCTCCTTGACTTCGGAGGTGATGCCTCCAATGTTTTCGGCTTCACGCATGTTGTAGTAGTGACCCACAAGAAGGAGGGCTGCTTGAACATACTGCATTGGCAATGCGCTGTAAGCAGTTCCGGCATCCACAACCAGTCTGACGTAATCCTCGCTGTACTTAGAGGCGTCGGTAGGCAGGGTAGCAAGTTTCTTGATGTCGAGGTACATGGGATAGCGGTCTGTAATTACCTGACCGTCAAACAAGTCCGTTCCGTCGGTCACAACAAAGTGGAACTTGGAAGTGTGACTGACATCTTCGTCATCAGTGATGGTGTCCCTGAACTCGTACAAGTTCTTTTCGAGGTGAGCGTTGTGGGTGAGCTGACGAATAGAAGTGCCATTCCACGATTCGTCAACCTCATCTACGTCCTCATAGAGAGCCCAATCGTCGGTCGCTGTATCCCAGTAGTACAATGCCTGCTGCTTACTCGTTCCAACAAATCCTTCGGGGTATCCAGAAGCGTATATGGTGAGGTTAGTGGTGTGCCCAGTATGGGGGATTTCAATAGCCCTACCTAGAGTATCTGTTCCATCCTGAATCAGGACGCTTACGCCATCGGCGGCATCGTCATCTGGAATCTCCTCTTCGTAGAAGCTGTACGTCCCAGAATAAGGCATAGCGTCATCACCGTCCTTCGTTCGATACATCAGAGAATGAACGTGGGCGATGCGCTGAACCTTGGGGATGAGAACGGGACGCTGAATCTCATCCTTGTCAAGCTTGATGGTGACGACGGAAGTGCCGAGTACGCGGTTGCTAATCTCTTGGAGGTAGTCGATGGCCGTAGCCAAGTAAATCTCTAAGAGCTTGTCGTCATCAGAATCATACGCACGAACGTGACGGCGAACAGTGACTTTCGCGGCTTCGTCATCAGTTGCATTGATGAGAGACCAAACAGACTGGTCTTCGTCTCTTGTGATTTTGATGTTCATGCGTAGGGATAAAAAAGGGGCCGAGCCTATTCCCGGCCCCAGTTTTGTTTAGTTGTTATCAGGCTGCGCCGTCAAAAGAAGACAAGCCACGCATACCAGCACCGTTCAAGACAGTGATGTCCTTGTACACGTTGCAGAGGATACGCACCACGCCCAAGTGAGCGTCAGTGTATGGGTCAACCATGATGTTCAAGCCACCCCAGTTAGCCATAACCAAGTTGCTGTTATCGGCCATGTAGATGAGTTCAGAACCGACGCTTGAGCTAACGGTAGCATCGTAGCCCAACACGGAGCGACGTCCAGTAGGAGAGCCAGCGATGAGCAAGCCAGAACCAGCGTCCATGCTCACTTCACGAGCAGTCCGGTACGCACCAGAACCGCACAACACCTTGATGTTTTCGAGAGGCACATCAGCACCCAACATCTGAGATTCCAAATCGAGGATGTCTCCCAAGGCGTCAGTACCAGAAGTGGAGATAGTTCCGCCAGCGTTGGTGTTTGCTACGCCGTCGATAGCAGAAATGACGTCAGTGTTAAACGCTGCGTCGATAGCCTTGCGGATGTCGGCAGCGACAAAGGCGCCCATGTCGTCAGCAGACTGAGCCAAGAGCTGCTCGGTCACGCGAGTGTAAGCTCCGTATCGCTTAGGCTGGAGAGTCTTAGCAGCGAACTCAATGTTGTCGCCAGTGACCGTAACACCTTCAGCGGGAGTAGAGGCTTCGAGGTTTGCGCTCTGAACCTGGAACACGATGTCACCAGAAACGCCAGAGATAGTGCGAACACCCATCTGAGTGGCGATGTCTTGTGGACGGAACGCAGCAACCAATCCAGCGTCTTCGATACCGATAGTACCTCCGAAGCTGTGATTTGTGTTATTAGAAGTGTCAGCAACAGAAGAAGGGTCTCCGTGAGTACGGTAGACGAATGAAGGTACGCAGATACCTCCGCTGATGTTCACCTTAGAATCCTGGAACTCGTTACGAGCCTCAGCGTTCATTTCGGCTTCCAAACCAGTCAAGCGACCTTGCGCTGCTTCTTGGATAGCCTTACCAAATGAGTAGCGCTTTGAAATGTGCTCCTCAGTGTCGCCCATGCCTTGGATAAGAGCCGGGGCAGAATTTTTCTCTTTCATATTATTTGAGATATTAGAATTACGAGCCTCCGGCTCAGGGTTTTCAGTTGTGGCAGTTTTGCCTTTGATTGCGTCGTGCCCGGCATAGGCATTCGGCAAGATGCTACGGTCTACGAGTTCAACGACGGTCTCTTCAGATTCATCGCACTGCTGACAATTCTGTGGTGACTTACCGCATCCGCAGTCATCGCCGCCAGGTGAAGCAGAACGCTCTTCTTCTTCCTCTTCCTCTTCTTCGTCCTCGTCCTTAACTCCGTCATAATCAGAGTCATAGCCAGGAGCGCGTTCTTCTTCCTCTTCGTTCTCTTCCTTCTCCTCTTCCATTTCCTTCAAGTCCTCGTCGGACTCGGCCCGTACCTCTTGTGTTTCGATTTCCAAAACTTCTTCGTTTTCGAGAGCCAGCTCCATAGAGCGCAAGCCCACCTCAGTGGTTGGATAGGCTCCCTGTGTTGTAGGTGATACATCGAACAGCAGTCCGACCTTATTGATAGTTCGCAGATTCACTCCGTCATCACGACGCTCCCACGAGTCATCTTCGACAGTGAAGCCGAAGCTGCTGGTGCTCACGTTGCCCATGCGGATATTCTCTGCAAGGTCTTTGGCGTAGCTCTGGTTTCCCAGCTCAAAGCTGTACCGCAATCCTCGCTCATCAATCTTGAGGTCCAGGCCGTAACCCACGCGGGCCAAAGGCTGGTTCATGTCGTGATTGAACAAGGCAACGGTATCGTTCATGTCGGCGCCTTCAAAGGCTCCGCGAGCTACGCGCTCAGCGAATGCTCCGCCAATAACAGTCTCGTCCTCAAAGACAGCCGCATAACCGCTAACGGTAATTGGCTTACCCTCTTCGGAACGAACCTCGAAACCGGCATCGACAAATCGCTTCTCTACGTTTTTTGCCATTGCTTTTATTTTGAGCTTAGGGGGTGGCCGCTAGGGAACAAGTCCGTATCGTGTTTGCCACTCCTAAAGCGTTCGTTCTTAAGGGCGTATAGAAACGAGTTCACACGAGCATACGCCCATTGCTCAGGTGACTTGACGTTTGGACGAACACTCGATGGATTCGTCTTGTACGCACCTACACCGCGCTTGAAGACAGCGGTAAGAGTGCGCAAGTTTGTTTTCTTGTGGGAGGCTTCAACAGATTCGTTGTGGTCGTCCACCTTCTTCTGCAAGCCCTTCTTGACATCGCCGCTAACTTCGGCGCGGCCCTCTACCTTGTTGATGATGCCGCTGCACCAGCTACGCATAGAAGTGCCGCCCCAAGCGGCGTACATGACGCTACCACAAATCTCCTTACCGTTCTCGTCCTTGAACTTACCTTGATTGTAAGTCTCAGCACGAGACAAGAAAGAGAAGGTGCGCTTAATGGTCTTCAAAGAAAGTTTCTCGCCAGACGAAATCTGATTAGCTCTCTGCCAACCGACGGCGGTCCCGCACTTGCTACCGTTTTTTTCACGGTGACGCAGGGCACGCCGAGCGGCAGCCTTAGCAGTGTCTGGGTATCCTCCGTAGGTTTGAGCCATTAGGACAAGTTCTTGTAGACAGCAGAGCTCTTTGCCGCAGCAGCACTAGAGGCGTCAAATCCGCACTTCCAAGCATATACGTGCTTGCCATATCGCATGCTCCACGGTCCATCGGTCGCGTCATCAAAGTCAGCCCACCCAGCCGCTAGAATGGCTTGCGTAATATCCATGTTTCGGAAAAGACTATGCTCCTCAAGAGCGTCTTCTGCATGTCCGGCAGCCACGCCAGGGTTAACTACGTTTTCAGATGTCCATTCAAAAACGGGAGAGCCTGTACGCTCCTTACCCTTTGTGCCCTTGGCCTCAGCTTCGTGATTGTCACGAGCGTTGTAAATTTTCAAGTAGTAGTAACCCATGCTTATTCTGCGGTTTTGTTTGTGATAGAATCCGCATAGTCCTGCATGCGGTCAAGTGGGAGAGTGTTAAGCTGTACGTGGTGTGAGTCGCCCCCGTCAACAGGACCAAGCCCCTCCTTCGCTCTGACCTCATTGATACTGAGAACACCGTCCATGAGGAGGTTGTGATAGAACTGAGCGCGTGAAGAGCTGTCTGCACGCAGCAACGTATCCACGTTGAAGGAGCAGTGTAGGGTCTTGTCCTCGGCAAGCATCTTACGCTCCACCTCTTGTTCAATGCGGCGCACCCACGGGAGGATGGTTCCCTGCTGGAACTGCAATACCTGTTGCTCGTAGTTGCTGTAAGCCGCGTTGCCCTCCAATCCAATCATGGCTGGTGGCACCTGATAGATGCGGGCAATCTCCTCGGTGGTGTACTTCTTAGCCGCAAGGAATTGAATCTGGTCAAGCGATACGGAGAGGGGTTGGTATTGGAAGCCGCCGCCGAGGATAGCAATCTTGTGTGCGTTGTGGCGACCCATGTATTCGCGCTCCCACATGTCGGTAGCCTGCTGAATCTGCTCAGGGCTCATGTGCTCCTTAGTAGAGAGGATACCTCCCATCATGCCTCCGTTCTCAAAGAACTTAGCACCGAAGTCCTGGATGGCCTTGGCGGTCGTGAAGTTTTGTAGCTGGATGTGCGTGGGGTTCAATCCACGGAAGGCGTGAATCTCCAAGATGTCCCGTGCAGGTACGGGTCCAGGAGCGCCATCATAGCTATAGAACTTCTTGCCAGTATGTTGGTCAATAGTGTGACTGACACGCACAGCAGGGATGTAGAACATCTCGCCAACGGAGCGGTCAATAAATGCGTAACCGCATCCATGAAGAAGGGCGTCTGAAACGATGAGCTGCCAGAAGTCGTAGGCGTTAATGTGCTCGTTCGGGTTTCGACTGATGAGGTTATGTACCGGGTGGCTGTCAATTACTTCCCGACTTCCGTTCTTTCCTACCTTTACGACACTAGCCTCCAAACTAGCGATGGTGTCTGCAATCTTTGAGACACAGGCATAGACAGCCGCAACCTCTAGGGCGTCTGAGCCCCACTTATACCCCTCCCCATACATCCGAACATAGTTCGTGCGAAGGGATGCGGTGGAGCTAACGAAGATGCTGCGTCCAGTGACTGCATCTGCAAGACGTTTGAAAATACTAGGCTTAGACTCCACGGCGAAGGTTTGGACAAACTTACAACCAAAGCTGTGAGCACCCAGTTATTTCACACCTCCTACGACACCCATAAAGAACTGGAAGTCGTTGTCGTCATCTTCATCAAAGGTGAGCGCCTCACCGATAGCCATCACAGCGGCGACCACACCGTCAATCTTGTCGCCACTCTTGCTCTTATCTGGCTTGATGTTTCCGCTCGCATCAAAGCGCAGCGACACGTTGCCCATCATCCAACGAAGAACCTCATCGCCACCATGCGCGAGCTTCCCCTCAAGCGCAGCTTTTTCAAATTCTTTAGAAGGGAAAGACATGGATGCGAAGCCCTGACCGAACGGGTCACAGGGAACGGCGTCACCCTCCAGGTCGCGAATAAGATTCAAGGAGTTCCACCTGTCGTATGCAACCCCTTTGATGCAATACTTGTTCATCAAGTTGTCGGGGTCGTACTGCACCTGTCCGTCCACCACATAGTTGCCGCTAATCAGTCGGCGGATAACACCGTAGTCCGTTACGTTGCCGGGAGTGACGTGAACATTTTCACACTCCTTGAACTTCAGGTACACGCTGTTCTCATCACGGTCCAAGCGCTTGTCTACGGCACGCTCCGGTAGGAAGTAGTGAACCTCTATGCCCCATCCTTCGGGTGAACCCGTACAGATAGCCAGAGCCGTGATGTCATCGGTCGCGGCAAGGTCCAGCCCCAAGTAGGCGATAGGCTTCTCCGTCTTGTCATCCATGACCTTGTACTCGGATGGCTTCATCATGTTGCCCTCCGACATCCACTCATCGTCAGGCACCCACACGCTGGCACTTCCGACAAAGACGTTCAGGTGCTTCACCATGAACTCGGTGACGCTGCGGCTGCCGTACAGCTTGGCGTTATTGTACTGAGACTCAAGGTGTTCAGAGCTGACGCTGACATCCAGGTTCGGGTTGGCTTTCTTCCAAACTTCACGGTCGTCCCAGCCATCGCCTTCGTCCACCTCGTAGGGTAGGATAAGAAGTCTGTCGTTCTCCTTTACTCCGTCAAGGATGCTCTTGCCAGCAGCCATAAAGTGGGCACACGGTCCGTCCGGTACAAACCCAGCGGTTGTGATAGCCAACATGAGTGGAGACTTACGGCTACCCATAGAAGAGGCAAGGACTCGGTATAGGTCTGCGTTCTTCATGGCGTGAAACTCGTCCACACAGGCTAGGTTCAAATTGAGACCGTCAAGGGTGTTCGCGTCAGAAGACAGCGGCTTGATGATTCCGTTCCTTGGGCATTTGATTTCAGTCCTGTGTACTTGGAACCTTTTGGATAGTGCAGGACTGCCTTTGACACAGCGTTGTATTTCGTCAAAAACCTCTCGCGCTTGGTCACGCTTAGTAGCTGCTGTTACCAGTTGCGGAGCACCGTCGCCGTCCAATGTAGCCATAGCAATGGCGATAGCTGCGGCGAGCTGCGACTTACCGTTCTTACGCGCAACGAACAGGTGGGCCGTATTGAAGCGACGCACCTTCGCGTCCTCCTTAGACACCCACCCAAACAGTTGTCCTATAAAGAATACCTGCCACGGCTCCAGCACCATGAGGCGCCCAGCGAGTTCTCCACGGGTATGCCTGCACACTCGCTCTATGAAGTTGACGTAACGCGCGGACTCGGTAGGATTGAACACCCACTCCCAGTCTTGGCGTGACAAATCTGTGACAAAGCGCTCGCAGGCCAGCTTGATGTACCGACCAGTCACTACTGTCCCATCACCCACGCCTTCAACGTAGGAGAACATGCGGTCCAGCTTAGTGACGTCTACGCTCATTAAGTCAGTTCGTCAATCTCGTCGCCTTCGGCACTTTTGTCTTTGGCGCTGTCGGCGTTTGCGGCTGCACCCAAGATACGCGAACGGTCCATTGGGCTAAGACCCAGCTTGGCACTCAGCTTCAACACTTGGTCCTGCGTCTTGCTCAGCGCAGTGAAGGTGCCACTGACATTGCTCGTGCCGTTCGGGTAGATTTGAATGACGTCCTCATGACCATGCACTTGACGAGCCACTGCGATATAAAGCGCAAGACTCTTTGCCAACATGGTGATGGTGATAACATCTACGGTCTCTATAAGACCACGTTCGCTTAGGTAGTCCACTACGATAGTGAACATCCGCTCACCGTCGGCGTCTAACTTGAAGATGGGCACCATGTCGCCACTCTGTTGTAGCTGAGACTTGATGCTGTCCAGAGACTTATCGGTTTCCATCTCTTGGACGGCCATCTTCATTTTGTCAAAAGCCTCTGATGGGTTCATGCGTTTGCCTGTGTAGTGATGTTTGTGCGGAAGACGACACTGATAGTTGCGCGGTGAACGCCATCGACATCAACGAAGTAATCCTCGTCCAAGATACGAATGTCGAAGTCATCATCTGTAGCTTGTCGCATAACGCTAAACATCGAATTGTGAATGGTCAGGGCTTCACTACCGGATTCGGCATAGGTGATGTAATCAATGCGATACGCAGCGCTCGCATTTTCTCTTCGGACCGTGCTATCATAATCAGCGGCTCCGACATTGATTGTAATGTATGGCTTCTCCATACCTTGAATAGCGCGAGCAAAAGTGACTTTGGTTTCTGGGTTGTCGCCAAGATGGGTAGTCACCACTTGATTGTTGATGACAATATCACGAGCCACTGGGATGCAGTTTTTGAGACTCATTCTCTACTGTGTTTGGAAATGAATTTGCGGCGAAGGAAATCCTGCCACTCTTCTTTGGTTTCATAATATACGCCTTTAGCCTCATAGCTGGCTCGGCGACTGTTGCATGAACGGCAGCTACCTACGATGTTCTCTTGGTCGAAAAATTCCGCATGTGTGTGCAGGTAGCGAGACGGTATGACGTGGTCCGCGTCCGTGGCCTCCGTGACCATGCCAACACCCAAGCACCACTGGCACACTGGGTCGCGGTTCAGTACGGCGCGACGGGTGGCTTCCCACTCCGCAGTCTTGTACAGCTTGTTGCCGACACTGGACTCGCTGCCTTTGTAGGCAGTTTGCAAAGTGCCGTCGTCGAGGCTGCGAACATTGCGCCCCTTCTTCTTTGCCATCCAAGGTTTTGGTCTTGCCTTCCTTTTCAGATTCATGACTGCAAGGTATCTGAACTCATGTGAGCAGGGTGACATAGAGCATGTGACATGGGTAAAAGTTTTTTGTTTTGGAGTCTGGATTCTTTTGTTGCATTCCTTTCTCACTATCTCACATTGTACCCCCCTACCCTTTGCTAATCAAGAAGTTAGTAATGTGACATAGAGGTGACATAGCTGCATGAGAGGGTGAAATCGTGTGACTTAACCCCCCCTTGCGAAATTCCTGAATAGTATACAGGAGAC
>Ga0208434_1000239_pt1 | contig 29376 bp, 44 predicted proteins | sample 13_taG_FD_184086 | JGI IMG/M metagenome (GOLD analysis project Ga0208434, IMG submission 184086) | Marine viral communities from the Subarctic Pacific Ocean - 13_ETSP_OMZ_AT15268 metaG (SPAdes) (version 2) | ecosystem: Environmental > Aquatic > Marine > Oceanic | place: Pacific Ocean | collected... | reverse complement strand
ACCACATAGAAACGCTAAACCCTCCTGACGTATTCTGTACGGTAGGCAGTCCTGAAATGTAACCATTTGCACTAAACACCGCCGCTTGACCATACCGCCCAAACCTGTACTCAATGTTTGATTCAGTACCATCATAGCTTCCTGTTTCATCAGTAGCATCGTTATCCAATTTGTAATAAGCCTCTACATTTGTTCCATCAGAAAAAGGATAGTTTACATCATCAGTAGTACAATCATATACACAAGCCTCTTCTGCGTAAAGAGCAGATATTTCTGTTTGATTTAACGATTTAGAGAATATTCTTACTTGGTCTAAATCTCCATTAAATGTGTTAGAACCGCCTGCATTACTAAAATGCCCTAAAAGAAGGTTACCAGTAGAATCTTGACCTGTAGTCCAATTTCCTGTAGTTGCTGCTCCAGATGCTTTTACAACATTATCCACATATAAATAAACATTAGTTCCAGAACTGCTTAAATCCCAAGTTAAAACTGCATTATGCCAATTACTATCAAAAAAAGTATCTGTAGTTGATACATCTAAAGCAAACGTTCCACTTGTTCCTTGTGCTATAAGTACTCTTATTGTTCCATTTGTTTGTGGTAAAAGTGCAACGCCTTTATTTCCACTACTTCCTATTGTTGATGCATATAAAAAACATTGTGCAGAAGGAGTGCCGCCATTAAACCAAATTGAAACAGTACCTTTAAATTGATTTTTTAAATTTAAGTCTATAACACTACTACTCCCATTAAACCTTGCACCATAGTTACCTATAGCCCCGCCTACTCCGAAGGTAACGTCAGTAGGTGTGCCATCAAAGTATCCACTTGCTTCCGAAGCATCAAAATCCAAAGAATATAAAGCTACACCTGAACCTTCGCTTAATGGATTGGTATTAGATGCGGTTGATGAAGTTTCATTGTAAAGTAGTTCCACCTCTTCCTGACTGATGGCTTTGTCAAAGATTCTTACTTGGTCTATTGAGCCATTTGAATAAATAGGAGATACTTGTTTATTTATTCCAATACTTCCAACAACAGAACCCGCATAACTTGGATAGGAAATCCAATCAGCAGAACTTGAACCTGAAGTAGTAGAAGATACTGTTTGAGAAACACCATCTAAATATATTTCAACACTACTGCCTGTTGTTTGAGCAACTATGTGATGCCAATTTGTGTCAATACTGACACTTACAGAATGCAATGCTTGATTAGAACCTGACCCATCCCTTATCGCAAGTAGAATGTTGTTAGAATCTCCTAAATATCCTAAATTAAAAAAATCATTAGAATTTGTTGATGATGATATGCTAAAAGGATAAACCCTGCTACTTGTAGTATTTAATTTTACCCAAGCACTTACCGATTTTATAGTGTTAGAATCATTAAACGGAGAGCCTGTGGGTAATGTTATCTTACTACTACTCCCATTAAAAACAGCGGCATTACCGAACTTACCAGTAGCATAGGTTACGTTAGAGGCAGTTCCGTTGTAGTTGGTTGTGGTGTCAGGTACGTTATTTGTTGTGCCTCCATCACTATCAAGCTGATATAAAGCTATGTTGCTACTATAAGCAGCATCTGCACCAAATGCTTGTACCGAATCAGTACTACAAGCTGCATCAACCGCAACCGCACCTGTATTTATTAGTCTTTTGCCTAAAGCCATATTTATTCTATTTCGTCAGATGGAAAAAATTGTACGTTGTATTGCAATGCAGTCTTGTAAGACTTCTTAGCATTTACCTCTGCTTCTAACCTATCGGCTTCTGCTAAGATACCTGCTCTTTCCGTTGCAACGTCTGTATCAATATCTATATCCCTCTCTGCTTTTCTTATAACTTGCCAATCGGTGGGTTGTAACAAACTACCTGCTTTGGACTTAATCTCTGCAATCTTACTTGCTTTGATGTCGGCTATCTTATATCTTTTTTCGGTTTCGCCTGTTGGTTCTCCATCTTCTCCGATAATGTCTACTTCTTGGCTAAAGTCAATATCAGTAACGTCATAGGTTACTATCTTCTTATCTTCGTCAAAGTATAAACCGCCTTTGGTTTGTGTTTGTCTGTCGTAGCTTGGCTTTACAACATCGTAAATACCTATCTCTTGTAGTTCTTCTTTAGATAGATTGTTAGCACCTCCTAAAATGTGTTTTGTAGGGGTTTTAAGTGAGTTAGGTAAACTTTTGTATATGTTTACTATTCTACCATTTTCTACTGCTGCTTTCATAATTATATACTTTGTGAGATTGATAGGAAAAATGTGTTAGCGCCAGTACAAGCAACTTGAATAAAGTTTACTGCACCAGCGGTAGCATCATAAGTACCTGCAACGGTTGTAACCGTGTTTGTGGTAGTGTCAAATGTCAAAGCTGACGTTCCTCCTGAATCTGTTACAATAATATCTTTTACATCTCCTATGGATGCGTTTGTAAAATTTAAATCTACGGTAATACTCGAAGTCATTGTAAATACTTGTGCGGTGTCAAAATCTACATCCAAGTTAGCCGATGGACTAAGTGCAGAAGAACCTCTTAGACTATCTCCTGTTCCGCTTTGTCCGTAAATGTCAGCAGTCATACTATTTATAGATACCATCGCATCTCTTAGTGTCGCTCCTGTACCGTCATTAGGGGATGAACCTACATTAATTGTTTGTCGTGCCATTTTATATTTTAATTAAATATTGTTACTAAAGTTAAGTCAGCAGTTAAGTCTGTAGAATCTACTCTGTATAATTGTGTATCATCTACCGTTAATGCTAATGTTTCTGTTTGACCACCTTCTAACGCTCCTAAAAAACATTCAGGAGACGAAAAATGGGGTATAGCCTCTGCTACTGTAGAATCTTCATTACCAAATTCAGTATAACAATATATCTTGCCCCAGTTTATTGTGTTAGCCATATTATATCAATACTTTTTTTTAGTTTTTGTTATAAATGTCTTTTGCAGATAGCTTTTAAGCCTTTCTACGTTTTTCTCTTTTGGTTTATAGTCGTTTCTTACAAAACCCATCCTTCGAAATTTGCGTTTTTATCAGGATATACGTCATCGTTGCTATTAGTATAGTATTCAGGAAAAGTACCACTTGCGTTAAATGACATATAATCTATAAATCTATCAGTATAATACTGTGCTATGTTTCTTTCTTTTTCTATTAAAAAGTCTATTTCTTCCTTTTCTATATTAGAAGCGTTTTCGCTACTATGTTTAAATATTCCCTTGTTTGCAATAGAATAGGCAGCAAAAGGTAAATACTCAACCATTGCCCAATGTACAAGCATAGGTTTTACATAGTCCGTAACAAGTGTTAAATAATCTCCTGTGAGTGTACTGGCTTCTATATCGTCCTGTAGTTTGTTAAATAAGTCTGTGCCTAAGTAGTTTTTAATGTGTATGTCTTGTGCAATCTTTATGTACTGCAAAAACTTATCACTATCTACGTTGCCATTTACAGAAGTAAACTTTACTAAATCTTTCCGTGTTATAAATAATCCTTCTGCCATTTCTTATTTGTTTACAAATCCTTGATTGGGCATATCTTTTGGTCGCATAGCCACTTTCTTATCGTTTGTTTCAGGTTTAAAACCTTCTTTTTTAGCTTGGTTTACGCTTACCTCTGCGTTAGGGTTTCCAACATCAGGCTTTACACCCTCTGCTTTTGCCATATATGTCTTACGCATCCAAAAATGATGACAAGCACCACCGCCTTTATATAGCCATATATCGTAAGTATCTGCACCATTTAGTCCCCATCCTGCATTTACTGCTAATTGGCTCATTTGCATTATGTCCTCCTTACGGTATATTTTTTTAGTATTTACCATTTTCTTGCAAAACTCCCTACTGTTGGCTTGTGTTCTTAATGGTGCGTATTGGTATCTTACTTTAAACTGTACACCTTCGTCATTCTCTCCATCTTGGTCGCTATTTGCTTTTGGTCTTGCACTACCTGTACTTGCCAAACCTATCATTTTATCTAAAGCTTCCTCTTGGTCATAGTCTACCTCTCTTTCATCTACAAGTTCCCAATCGTCAAGGTTTTCATCTTCGCCAAATTGGTCTAATAGGTCAAACATCTTGTCATCATCAAAAGATGGTTCTTCCTTAGCCATTTTAACGCCTGTTTCTTCCTCTCTTGCTTCGTCTGTAATGGCATTGTCGGTTTCTATAAATTCAAGCGGTTGTAGTGTCTTAAAATACAATTTAAGGCTAATGCCGTTTACCGCTAATATATCGTCTATTGCTTCAACGATTAAATCTTGGTAAGGCTTAATGGTTGTGTTGTTAAATAACAAAGAAGCAGTTTTAATTTCGTCTGCATTATTGCCAAGTCCATTGTTGCCATCTCTAATACCTAAAAGTAAAGGGGATGTAATCCTATGTGCAACCATTAACTTGTTTACACTTTCCGTAGAAAGGTATTCATAATGTTGTGGTGCATCAGTAAGTGGCACATCGTCTATAGTAGTTTTGCTTTCTGCATTGTTATTAAAGGCTATAATTACTTTTTCGCCTCTTGCGCCAGTTAGTTTACGCATTACGTCTGACTTGACTTGTAACTGTTGCTCTCTATCAGGTATTCCGTTGTTAAAGTTTACAACCTTAGTACCACTAAATCCGTTCTGTACATCATTAATTAGGAAGTCTGACACTTCGCTTTCAAGTTCTGCATAGGCTATGCCACCCATATAGTCAGGTGGGCAGTAGTAATCGTACCCTGACAAGTATCTTTTAATTATTTTTATTTCAGATTCTGTTCCGTTGCCAAATCCAAAGGCTGCAATTCTCTTAGGCTTATCGTTTGGCTTTATTTTAGACCAGTCGTGAAAATAGTAATATGCTTCTATCTCTCCATTGTCATTACATTTTTCTGCTCTTAGTGTTTGTCTTGGGAAGTGTTCGGCTCTTGCTACTTGTTTGTCATTGTATAATACCTGAAAACTTGCCTCCCCTAATAGTTTAAGGTCGAAACTTATTTTTCTAAGGCACGAATCGTGAAAGATAGACCTAAGTGCTGCGTATTCATCTGTTTTAGTGCTACTATCTAAAGCATCTAACCCTTTACCGTATATCATCTGACTAACTCCGTTTATAATAGCGTTGTTGGTAGTCGATTCTATAAAAAGGTCTATTAGGTAAGTGTAAAAATCATTATTATCGCCATACTCTACCCAATCCCTTTTCTTGTCCTCTTTTATTTGAGGTCGATTGTAAGATGATAAACTAACTATGTGTACGTTTTCCATTATAAGAATATAAATTCATTTGTTGTTTCCTGCTCTGTATATTGGCTATCGTTTACAGTAAAGTCTGTAATAGCCTGATTGGTGCAGAATACTTTATCTTTAAATATTACATCGCTTCCTGATTTAACAGTAACCATATAAAAATTATCTTGCTTTACATCAAAGATAGCATTAAGCCTATTGTAGTACAAATTTTCTGTTATAGTATCTACGTCTTGATTGTAAACCTCCGTATTAGTTTGTTCGTTTACTATGGTAACGTTATAGGTGTTACCGATTATAAAACTTCTTGGTATAAAATCTAAGTTTTGTGCAGATGCACTTTCTTGTAAAACTATCATATATATACAATAAAAAAACTTAAATTTTGTTATTTATAAAGCAAAAAAAAGGGCAGCTAACGCCACCCCTTAATTATAAATATTTCTAACTATTAAACGTTTGTTCCTTCTGTTGGAGATGAAAAACCAGCATTAGTTAATGTAGTGCTTACTGTTTCATCTACTGCAGTTTTTCCAATAAAGTTTGCAGGTTCAGTTTCTTGTGCAGAAAATGAAAGTGTATATCCACTTAAATCTCCCATAGAACCTCCAGTAACAATAGTACCACCTGATACTTCCGCTCCGTTTTCTAATCCCATTATAAATAGGTTAGCATTGTAATCTTCTACGACAACGTGTGGTCTACCATAGGCTAATAATTTTAATTCTTTGTTATCTTCCTTAGTTAGTTTTTTAAGGGTAAGATTCAAAGTCTGCTCAAAGAAGGTAGTGCCATTCTCTCTTGAAGAAGTTATGGCTTGTTCAAAACTACTGTTTCCTTTGAGTTCGTATTTATAACTTGCAACGGATGAACCAACGCTATCTACAACATCTGTATCTGTTGAATCGTATGTTGGAGAAATATCCCCAAAATCAACAAAATAGACATTTTTAATACCGCCTACTACATCCTTGCAAGGTTCTTTTCTTCCAAGATTTAAAGTACAACTCATTTTTTTTTATATTAAAAAAGGGTAGGCAGATATAAAACCACCTACCCCTTATTGTTAGTTAATTAATTCTTAGTTGGCAGAGTTAGCGATACCGTAAGTTACGATGTCATCAACAATCCCATACTCAACCCCTGCGGTAAATCTCATAATAACTCTTACGTTTTGAGAACCATCAAGGTCAGCCATATCCAATACTTTTATTTCTTGAGTATCTGACAAAAGACCAGTACCAAAGTAAAGGTTGCTTTTTTCAGCAGCAATAGCGGTGTTGTCAGCAAGACCGTTAGCAACAAATAGTTTTACACCATCAAAAGCTAAATCTTGTCCCATTCCGTACCATAGTGTACCTTTGTTGTCTACACCATTTGCACCTGCGTTAGAAGTGATACTTCCAAATCCACCTAATGCTCTTACATAGGCTCTTGCAATGTTTTGCGAAACATAGATATTTAAATCTTCTTTTCCATAAATGGTAGAAGGAATAGCATCTACGATAGAACCAAGTTCGTCAATTACGTTTCCAGCAGTAACTGTAGTACCAGCAATTTCATTTGCAGTAGGTAAGTTAGCATCTAAAGCAATTTTAGTTGAAATTCCATCAAACTGTCCACTTGTTGCAGTAGAACCAGTCCAAATAGAAGTTTCAGTTCTTTGTGCTACTTTAGCAGCAACGTGTGCAATCAAGAAATCAGAGAAAGAAGAAGGTAGGCTATCGTGAGCAGAATATCCCATTGAAATAGCTTCAAAATCATCTTGAAAATCTGACTTACATAGTTGCAAATTCACTTGCTGAAATTCAGGTGTAAGTGTTCTCTCATCCAAAGTAATTGTAGATGTCGCAGTAAAATCACAACTTGCATCTTTTACGATGTCATCGGTGCTTACTGTTTTAATAACGTGTTGATACTTTACGTTAGGCTTGATGGTAATACCACCTTTTTCGAGTGTAGGTGCAGAAAGAAGCGCTGCGGAGATATACTCTCCTGCGAACTCTCCGTTGTAAGCTACACTTGCGTTTTGTGTTGTTGTTGTTGGCATTTTTTTTAAATTTATTTATTTTTAATATTCGATATTCTTGAAAAGACTCTGTCCATAGTTGTAGGTTGTCTTTTCTGTCCATAAAGTTTTAATTCCTTTTGTGCTTCAGCTTCAGGGTTGTGTGTTACTTTTTCAAGTTCTACCTTTTCCTCAACTTCTTCCACTTTAGAAAGTTCTTCTTTTTCAACTTCCTCTGTAGATTCTACTTCTTCCGACATTTCTGCTTTGTTTTCAATCATAGCTTTAATGTCCTCAATCATAGATTTTACCTCTGCAAGTTCTTCTTTAGTTGCATAAGCCATTTCTTCTTCTGCAGCTTCCACTTCTTCTTCAGATGCTTCTTCAGTAGGTTCTTCGGCTGCACCTATTGATGCAATAATGCCTTCTTCTTCTACTTTTAGTTGTTCTCCATCCTCTAAAGTGTAATCGCCTACAGGTAATGCTACCTTTTCATCGTCTGTTACAATAAAAACCTCACTACCTTGTGCGAAATCTTCACTTTCTATAACAGTACCGTTTTCCAAAGTAGCCTGTGCTAATTTTACTTCTTCGGATGCTTCCACCCCAACAAGTTCTTTTACTTTGTTTAACATATCTGTTGCTTTCATATATATATCAATAAATTAATATTCTATTTGTTAGGTTTTTATATACTTTTTAAATCTGAAATAAATCTTTGTACTGTACTAATCATAGTTTTTATTTGTGATATAGCACTACCATCTTCATCTTTAATTGTGCTTGGTATTCTTACTGTAACCCCTAATTCTTTTTCTATTTTTGTTTTTTCTTCTAATATTTTCCTAATAGCTTTTCTTTTTGCGTCATTATTTTGCAAGTAACTATTTAAATCTTTTAAAAAACTTTTACATTCTGCTTCTATTTTAGAACCTGTAGCAGCAAATCTTGCCTCTAAATTTGCATCCTTTTTATCTAATTGTTTTATATCATCATACAAGCCTAATTCTACTTTTTCAAGTACTTTCTCTTTAGACAGTTTGGTAAGTATCTTATTTACGCTTGGTTTCATAATGTGTATTTTATATATAATAAATTATTTAACGTTTTGTTGTATTTTTAACTTAAATCTTCAATAGTCCAATAGTAACCTTGATCGTTTCCGTTGTCTATAATCATTTCTTGATTTGGACTTGATGCTGCAGTACCGCTTGTACCTGATATATTAGTAAATACCATTTTATAACTTGTCCAACTTGCAGAATTACCGCTATAAGGTGTTGGTGGCACACTACTTAAATTGTCAGGTGTAGTATAACTAAAAGTACCAAATAAACCACAACAAGATGTATATTGTGCTAATAAAACATCTGATGAATCATAAAAAGATATTCTTATATCGCCTAAAGAAAATGTTGAACCTGCTTGAGTACCTTGTCCTGCTATCTGATTGCCTAACTGATTCATTAAAGCTAATGAGTTTGCATTGCCTGAAACAGGGTCATTGGCATACACAGTAAATGCGTATGTATTAGTACCTGAATTTATTATCGGCTCTACCGCAACATAATTCCCTACTGCTGGTGTTATTTGGTCAAAATAGAATATTGGAATTTGTGAGTAAGTTGTAGTACAAGTAACAGTTTGCCCTGAATTAGAATATCCAGCAGGTACAGTAATATCTACCGATAATGTTCTTGTAGTTTCTGTTGTAACAGTTCCAAAACTTGCAGGTGTCATACTATCGATAGTTCCAGCACTTACCGATATAGCTGCTGAATTATATCTACCACTCGCATATACAAGGAAACCGCTTATGGTAACGTCTGTACAATCAAATACATTGTAAGCAGGTTGTGTAGCGGTTGTGGTACATACTAAAATATCTCCTGTGTTATAATATCCTGCAGGTACTGTGATGTCTAATGTAAGTGTTTGTAATGTATCAACTGAAACTGTGGCAAATGAAGCAGGACTGCTTGTAAATGTACCTATGTCTATTGTAGGTTGTGTAATCGCTCCGTTTTCATCTACTGCAAAACCGCTAATTGTTATATCCACACACGCTAACGTTTGACTTGCACTTTGTACTACAGTTGTAGAACACACTAAAGTATCTCCTACGTTGTAATACCCACTTGGTACTGTTATGTTTACCGTTAATGTTTGTGTAGTATCTACGTTTACCCTACTAAATGATGCAGGACTTGTAGAAGATATTGTGCCTATGTCCGCTGTTGGTAATGTGATTGTACCGTCTTCTGCTACTGCGAATCCTGATAATGTAATATCACTACAGGAAAGCGTAGGTGTTAATACCTGTGTTGCAGTTGTGGTACATTCTATTGTTTGTCCAACGTTTCTATAGTCGCTTGGTGCTTCTATTGTTACCGTTAGTGTTCTTTCGGTATCTACATCAACAATACTAAAAGACGAAGGACTTGTTTGTGTAATAGTTCCTATGTCGGTACTTGGTATTGTTACCGTTCCATCTTGTGCAACTTCAAAACCTGACAAGGTTATAAGGCTACATTCTAATGAAGGCAATCCATCTCCAACAATACTCCCTATCCCCTGCGACTGATACTCTCCATCACAACATTCTCTTGAATAAGTGTTAGTATCCCAGCATAAGCACCCCCTTCTATCGTCTTGTGGTACTGGTGGTTTTACCTTATTATATCTCATCCTGCGTTTTGTGTTCTTTGTATAAAATATATAATATCCCAAACCGTTGCGCTACCACCGTGCGACATTATTTTAATATCTACCCCATCACTTACAAAAGTTGAGTCTGTATAATATTGAAACACTTCGTGAAAGTTTTGCGTAGTATTGTTCCCTTTGTAGAACCCCATTGTTTTATGTATTCTTTCTACATCTCCTGCTCCTACAAATCTTAAATCTATATGGGTTTGGTTTGCGTTAGGTGTTGATACATTAAATACAATAGTTGTTACATATACATCGTTTTCATTTACTCCTAACAGTTTTTGAGTAGTAGAATTGTAAAAATCTAAACTACTATGACTTCTATATACCGAACCACCGTTATTTGGCATCACAACCTCTACACCATCAGATAACGCAAGTTTATTAGAGGATGTGTATTCTTTGTCATCGTATCTTGTCCATCCTAAATTTAAACCTCCTGTCTGTGGGTAAACTATAACGTTTTCGTCATTATGACCCATATAAAGGTAGTCATCTGTGCGTAACATTGCACCATTTTCTATGTTTACCCCATCTACTTTCTCTTGGGTAACATCTTCAACGTGTACTCTATATGCAGTATTTTTTCCCATTATTTAATCGGTACGCAGTTAGGTACTCTTTTACCATTCTTAATTTTAAATCCTATCATTTCATACCCTGCTTGGCAAGGTTCTTTTAATGATGCTTCCAATAGGTCAAGTTCTTTTAGTTTAGACCCTGCCCAACGTAGTCCTGCTTTGCCACCCCATAGTAAATAAGATATAGTACCACAGGCTTTACTATCGCCTTCATCGTAATATTCTTCTGCTCTTGATAAGTAACTAAACATTCTTTTAATAGTTTCTACCGTAATGGCTTCTCCTTTGGCTAATTGTTGCGCTCTTACTTTACCAACTTGTGTAGCGCACTTATTGTTTACCTTTTCGTTTAGTTCTATACCTCTTTTAGCGTTGTTTTTCACACCATCAGGGTAGTCTGCATAGCTTTCAAATTCTTGCTCATTGTCAAACAGGTTTGTAAGCTGGTCTAATATGTGTTGTGCTTCTTCTTCTTCAATTTTAGACAGTTCATCTTTTATAGATTTGTCTTGTGGTTTTTCTAACTTGTCCGCAAAGTAACCTTCTATTGAAAATCCTTTTACCTTACCTGTTTTTACATAGTTATTCCAAACGTCATCATTGTGTACCTTCATAGAAACCATCCAAGTACCTATAGGCACGTCTAAATCGTAATGCCTTGTCTTGTCTTTCTCGCCTTCTACTATCCAACTCTCAACCGCAGTTAGTCCTGTAAGCGGCATATTGTGTTCTAAGGTTGAATTGTTTTGGTTGCCTCTTATAAAAAACAGTTCACTTGCTTTGCGTACAGTATCTTTTGAGAAATAAATATAGTATTCGTTATCTCCGCTTCTTCTGTAGATAGGTTTGTTAGGTACTAAAGCTGCACCCATTAGGATACGCTTTTCCTTATCTACCTCTGCAAGTTTAAATTCTTGGTTTTTTAACGCAATAAAATCTTCTTCTATTGCAGGACTTTCTACAACGCTTATAGCTTCAATTCCTGAAACGTCATCGTTTTCATCTATTACAAGTTCTACGATATTCATATTATAACAATATTATTTCTTAGTTTTTGTTTTATATTGATGCACCCTCAATAATGTTTCTGTCTAAATCTTGTGCGGTTGTAACATCTGCACTTACCACATAGGCTTTTAGGGGTTGTTGCTCTCTTTCTCCTATGGTTTGTGCTAATTGGCTTTCAGGTGCAGCTCCTACTATGTTAAATACAGGTGGGGTTGGTCTTGCCGATGTTGATACACCACCTCCTACTCTTGGTGTTGCTTTTTTGGTTGCATCTACCGCTGCTTTAATTGCTGCTAAGATACCTGCTGCTTGTGCTGCAAATGAAATTAATAAAGGAACGTTTTGTGGGAATCCTACCTTTGCGGTTGCCGCTGACCCTTTAGCTAAATCTACTCCTGCCTCCGCAGACCTCATTGTTATTCTTGACAAGGTTGCTTTAGCTTCCATTATTTGCTCCTTAATAAGTATTGCTTGTTTAGCGATAAATAATGCTTTACCTAATGCAGTTTCTTCGCCTATTATACCTCTTAGGATGTCCATATTTTTGAGCATATCTTCACGCTCCTGTGCTTTTAGTTCGGCTTTTAGTTCTGCAAGTTCTATTTCCTTTTCCTTTTCCTCATCCTTTAAATCTAACCTTTCTCTTTCAAGTGAATTTACATTTATTAATTGCTCACTTCTAAACCCTTCTATCTGTGCAAGTATTCCCTCTTTTTCAGCTTGTGCTTCAAGTAATGCTATTTGGTTTTCGTCATTTTTGTTTTTGTTAAACTGTGCTTGGGCTGCTGCTATTACCGCATCTGCATTTGCCAACATTAATTTTTCTTGCTCATCTAACACTTTTGCAAGTTTATCATTAGCTTTTATTCGCTCTGCTATAGTTTTAGTTTCGTCATCCCTAATTTGCCTTAGCTTTTCTGCTTCCCTGTCCTTTTGTTCTAATATTATTTGGTTTTGTGCTATACCTATTGCTGCTGCTCTGTTCAGTTCTGTTGTTTCTTCGGCTGCTTTTAGTGTACTTTTGCCATATTCAGTAATTCCTTTTATTACCGAAGGTGCAACCTCCACAATCTTATCAAAGGTATCAGGTACACCTGTCATAACATCTACCGCTTCCTTACCTGCGTTTTTAACTTCCTTTAATGCACCTGTAAAGTCTCCCTCAATAACTTTTTTAACTGCACTTGCTAAGAATCCTAACGTATCTAATAGACTATTAAACCTTTCTGTAATGTTATTATAAATAGCATTCCCAAAGTCATATAAGGACTGTACTGGGTCGTTAAAAATACTTTTAAAATATCCTATAACAGTCCCTATATTAGCGTTTAAGAACGTAAATAAATCATTAAAGGCTAAACTTAAAGCCTCCATCCCTGTGTTGAATATATTTACTATTTGTTGGTTTTGCCCAAATGTTTCTTTTAGCACATCAAAAGCCTTAACAACTAAATACACTATCCCTGTTGTTTTGCCTATGTTTTTTATTGCAACACCAAAACTTTTAAAACCTTTAGATGACTTGTCCGTACTTTTCTTTAAGTCATCAAGACTACCTTGTAAGTTGTTTATTTCCTTGTCTTGTTGATTTACAATTTTGCCTAATTCGGTTGCGTTTTTTGCAGCCTCCTTATACTTTAATTCAAATTCAACACCTACCTTTTTGTATGCCATAACTCTGTCTTAAATATGTTGTATGCTTCTCTTACACTTTCAGGATATTTGTTTTTGCCTAATGCTATGGCAGTATGTTCCCCTGTTATTTTTTGTTGTTTAGCTATTTCTAATAAGTTTAATATATTTTCTATCATACCGTTCCTGTCCAATCTACTGTTATGTTTGTATTGTCACAAGTCTTAAATCTTTTATCTACCGAATCCGCAAAGTACTTATCTTGGTTTTCTATTACAAAGTCTTTTACTTCATTGATTAATTCCAAATGACTAAGACCTGTTGTAAGGTTTGTCCTTATTTCGTTGATTTTGTATATTCTATCAAACACTACAATCCTGTCTGCTAAACTTAGGTTTAATATTACCCTAAGAGGAAGGTAGGCTTTAAATTTACTTAACCTTCTTTTTTGGTCGAATGTATCGCCTATGTAATTACTATAATAAGTTTGGAATAACGTCTCTGTAAATACAGTTCCTGTATATTCGTTAAACTCTGCTTTAAAATTTAGGTTTTGGCTATCTGTAATGTCAACACTATTTGAAGGTATATAGTAATCTGTTATTCCTACCCTTAAACTTGATGTCTTTACAACTCCTATTTGTGTGCCGTCTGTTATTTTCTTAGCATAGAACAAAAAGGGTTCGCCTAAATATGGGTCTTGTCTTATGTCAGCACTCCACCCCCATTGTGCATCTGTAAGTGTTAGGTCATCATCTGTTAGTCTCTCAAACTTGTGATGTTCAAAAGGCAGTTCAACGTTATATGTACCTCCTTCTGTTTTATAAACATCTTCGTAGTTTTCCGTACCCCATTCAATATTAAACAACTGCTTGTGGTTTTCGCTAAAAAAACTCTTTAACCCTTTGTACTTAAAAACTATTCTTCTGTATGGCATCAAAGCATCTATTGCAGAAGTAGTAGTATCTAAAAATTCTGTAATGTTAAAAGTATTTTTACTTTGCGCATAGAAATCGTCAAGTGTTTTTACCTGTACTATACCATCTTTGTCTTGAAAAGCGGTAAGGTTAAACATTCTAAAAAGTCCTGTAAGGAAGTCTAACGTTTTCATTTTAGGCAAATGCAATGCTGCATTAAAATCTGCGTCTGTCTGTGTTTCTGACCTTCCTTGTAATTGTACTGTAATGTTCTTAGACCCTTCAAATTCTTTTTGCCATTCATTTAGAATAACCTCTAATTGAAATTCTGCAGATGACTCGCTTTCAAAATAAACCCTATAGTTTCCTGATGGGTAGGCAGCATATTCGTTATCGCTTCCTATTGTATGATTTCCATTTAGGTTGTCTACCCTTTCAAATATCTCCCCATCGTTTTCTACTATTACATTGTAGTTTTGAGCGTTGGTTATTATTTTAATTTCGTATCTTAGTTTTACATCATCAGGGTTTTCAGGTTGTCTTAAAAAAAACGTTTCTTCTGCAATGTGTTCTTCCCATACTGCCCTGTCTTCGGTTGTACCACTTGGACAACAAAACGTAGTTTTAGAGCGTATCTTATCTTCTTCAAATAATCCACCTTCTTTTCTGTGTAGCCATAGGTACAGGTTGTAAAAGTTAGGATTTGTTTTATTGAAAAAGTCCCCACTAAATTTAATACCAAACTTATCTTCTATTGCTTTTACTAAAACATATACCCTAATAGCAGGTTTTAGTTGTTCGTACTTAACACCCTGTACTGTCCCTGAATCATAGGCTAAATTTCCACTTTGTGATTCTGTAGTAGTCGTATCATAAAACAGTCTTTGCGTATGTGTAATTAAAGGCACTATTAAAGCATCTTCGTATTCTACACCGTTTATAGTTACATCTAAACCATCTTGTAAGTAGGTTGTTATATTGTCAGCATTATAAGTAAACTCTATGTCATATAGATTGTCCAGTGTACTCAATAGACTTTCTCCTAATAGGTCTTTAATGTTTACCGTATCTCCAATAAATGTAAGCCTGTAGGTGTGTGGTTTACCTTCTTTTAGTGTTACACCCTCTAATCTTATTTTACCTGTCTTAAACGATTGCTGGTTAAGTAGTAACTGTGATGGTTTTTTAACCCCTGAAACATATCCTACTACATCGTAGTTATAGAAGTGATTAAATATTTTGTTATTCTCCTTACTTGCAGGTACATTAAATGTTCTTGTAAAATTTGTAAATATCTTACTTATGTCTTTTACATTCTGTAGTGTTTGTGTTAAGCTTACCGCTTCATCTTTAAACAGTTCTACTTCTGTACCCTCTATGTAAAGTTGTAGGTTTAGCATTATTTGATATTGTTAATCTTGCTAAATGCAAATTCAAATTCTAAAGTGTGGTTTATTAGCTTGTCGTTTAGTGATGTTTTGTATGTATGTTCTTTGGTTCTTACAATTATTGGTAATGTTCTACCCTCCCATCTAATCCAAACGTTTTCACTTAGTAGTAATTCTTCTATGGCTAAATTATAATCTTCATTTACAAAGCCTGAATTTAAAACAACCTTTTTGGTTGCACTAACATTGTATCTTTCTTGTTGCCCCTTGTATGTAGGATAAGTTAACGTAGATGTGTTTATAATATTTGCTTTGTATAATTCATCTGTAATAGCCATACTCTCTACAGACTTCTTAAAGAAATACATATCCTGATACGCACCAAATTTATTAACAAACGTCAGCTTATAAGGTGTAAACTTAGGCTCACATACGTTGTTTACTGTAACCGTTTTAAGTAAGGTTGTATCGTCTGTATCGTAAACTTGTATTGTGCTACTATCCGCAGGTATTGTTACATATTGTATCTTTTGATTTGAATTACCATCGTCTGTTATTTGTGTATCTACGCTATCTATTGTAACCTTTCCTACACCCTCTGCAAATATTGGTAATTTACCTGCAGTGTTTTCAGGCAAGTAAAGAGTATTATTACTTATTAGTAGGTTGTCTGATAGTTGAGGGTTGATACCATCCTCAAAATAGCCATATCCATCCATTGCTAAGTAATGATTTGTAACAGGGCTGCCACTTGCAAATTCTTCTCCATCTGAATCGTACAACCTTGTAATAGCAGTAACCCATTTAGTTGTGCTTAAATAGTCATTGTTAAAAGTTATATCTATGTAGTCCCTAACTAATTCACTTATTTCAAATAATATATTGTCTTGGGTTGATAATCTCGTTTTGGATAGTTCATATCTTAGGTCACTATCAGTATAAGTACCTGACGTACCATCATAAATATAAAGTTCCAATTCTGCTCGGTCTAATACAGGCATAATTAGTTGCTATTAAATTGTATAAAAAAAGGACTTCTTGCGTTTATTCTCATCTTAGCTTAATATATCGGTTGAACATCCTTGCACCAAATCAAAGTAGGTAACGTTTTCTCCTGTAACTGTAGGAAACCCAAATGTATAATTATTTACAGGGGCTACGCATATATCTACTGTACTGCTTGGTGCTAAAAAATGTGTTATTTCTTGGTTGCCATCAAAGGCTATGTAATTTATTAAAGCGTTTTCTGTTGTGCTATGGTTTGTAACCCTATAATTTTTTTGATAGGCTATTACTATAGTTGCTGGTTGTAAAACTTGTTTATAACAATAAGCCTCATAGCTTGTCCCACTTGGTGGTAAAAAGTTAGCCGAATCGTATGTAACCAACACATATAGGTTTCTTAATGTATCAACAGGTACAGGACTAAAACTACTTGGCTCTATACTATGAAGTGTACCTACGCTTACTGTTGGATTTGTAATAGTACCATCTGCTGCTATTGAAAGTCCTGTAATCTCTGTATCTGCACAACTAAAGTTCTGTAATACTACAGGTGGAGCAGGTTCTTGGTGTTCTATAAAGAATGGACTTCTTGCTTTAATCATTTTTTAATGCTATAAAATCTTCAATATCTAATGCAAACTTCTCTATTAATTCGTCAGGCAGTTTAATGACATTTGTTTCAAACGGTTTAGTAAAAAAGAAACTTGCTCTTAAACCTTTTTCGTATATGCTTTTGGCTAACAAATATCTTAAACTCTTTCTACCAATAAACCTTCCCTCTTTATCTCTTATTCCTTTTATAGATTTCTTAACCATCCACTTATCTAAAGACTGTGGTGGTATGCTTTTAAACCTACCTGAATACTTAAAAGGACTGTTCTTACTTTTTGAATAAGTTGATTTACTACCCTTTACACCTAAGTCTTGAAAAGCACCATAATCAGCCATATAAAACCGAACGTTAAAGTTGTTTGATGTAACGTCTAATTCATATCCTAAGCTACCTTCTAACTCCCCACTTGTAGAACCAGTAATAAACTTATTATTACGATGCCTTTTAAGGTTTCCCTTTGACTGCTTTATAATACTTTTAGCAAATGCCTCTAAGGCTTGTTTTGTTTCTTTAAAGGTCATTAGCAGACTGTCATATCATTTACTACCATAACACTAAAGGTTGCAGTCCATCCTGCTAACTTATTCTCAAACCTATCTATAAATGGCTCACAAGTAACATCTTCTTGCACTTGGTATTTGTCTGTGTAGCTATCCCCCCTTTGTAGTTCGTTTATTACCCTTGTAAGTAATGCAAGTTGTGTATTTAATACGTCTTGTTCGTTATCGTTTCCTACAAAAGTATCTGCAACCTCATCATTAGATATATCTACTATGTCCATTGCAAGAACCGAAATACTAAAGGTTGTGGTCTTAGTACCTACTACTGCATTGTTCACTATAATATGCGACAAAGGAAATATACTTTGCTTGTCTAAATCCACATCGTCAATACTTCCATAGGTAACTGTATTTACAAATGGCTCTGCATTTAGTAGTGTTTTTAGTTTGTCTGTTACTTCGTAAAATCCTTTCATCTTTTCTTAATCATTGATTTTTCTAATTCTGTCTTTTCTTTTTCAAAGGCTAAATACATAAATGACTTGTGCATATTTAGTTTAGTAATGTTGTCGAATTGGGTAACATCCCCTTTAGCCAAGCCATAGATTGATTGATACCAACCCCACTTTCTTCCAAAGCTTGACGTTGCTGAATAGTCAGATTCTCCTTCATCTCTTTCGCTAAATATTTCAGGGTAATTTGTAACAACTCGTTGTTTAAACTGTAAAAAAAAACCAAGCAACCCATAACAACATCTAAAGGCGTGTCCTTAAACACGTCCGTATCTTCCTTTGCAGTGTATTCTTCTATTTGGTATCTATCTCCCTTTTTAAGTGTAACTGGTCTGTAAAGTACTGCCATAGCTTTGTGCATTGTTTCCCAGTCTGATATATTATTATCAAGGTCTATGTACTCCCCTAAGGTAATGTCATCTAACTTTGGTATAAATCCGTACTCTACACCCTTTAAAGTAAATGTAGGTATTAGTTCTGTCTTTACGTTAAACATATTATTTAGGTCAGACACTATGCTATTAACGTATTGGTATTTAATTCTTGCTATGTCTTTTAAATCAAGCCTACAAAATATCTCAACCATTTTGTGTAGTAAGAAGTTACTATTTTGGTTGTCTACTGTATTCAGCTTTTCAAACTTCTGATACTGTTCTAATGTTATATCAGATAGCTTTTCAGGTATGTATATGTCTATTTTCATAATCGTATATTAATACAATAAAAATACAACAAATATGTATAAAAAGAAAAGAGGACATCTCTGCCCTCTAATCCTAAACAAACCAAATGAAAATCTATCTATAGGTTTCGTACATATACTTGTACAATTCTTCTATTTTGTTTTCTAACTCTTTCGAGTTCTGTGCGTATTCTTCTTTTCCTACTTGTGTGTTTTTCTGTATTACAAGATGTATTTTTACTTTTGACTTATAACCACCTTTTGTAATAGGCTTTATAACTACAAAGAATCCATTATCCCAGCACCACTTCTTAAGTAGGTATGGTCTAAAGAAATCATTGTCTAACGCCATATGAAAAACAATATTTCTACAAATGCAAATATAGCTGCGTAGGATGCAAGCCCAAGTATTGCAATATCTCTTACTGCTCTTTTAATGTGCTTTCTGTTTTGTTTAGCACAAATTTCTTTTTTAATAATAATGTAATCTTTCATTGTTTTTTTGTTTTATGATGTAAATATATAACCTTTTTTTTAATTAACAAATAATAAACAATTTATTTTAATACACAAAGTATTGCCCCCTATGTGAGTTTTCTAATGTATCTGTTAGTACATATCTAAAGGCATCTATGCAGTCAGGATGTTCTCCTGTTGGTTTTGGTAGCGTGTTACCGTCTTTATCTTTTGCCCATACATATCCTTGTAGTTCTCGTTTTAGATTCCTGCTTTTACTTGTAACGTATATTTCGTTTTGGTTTATTAGGTTGATTCCAAAGTTTACACTATCCCTACCTTTTGTACAGGGGTAGATATTATGCCCATCCCTTCTAAGCGTTTCTATGGACTTAGGTTCTGCTTGGTCAGCAATTATGTTGTCTTTTATATTATTGTGCCTTAGAAACAAGCTTACATCCCTTAGAACCGTATTAGACTTATAGAATACTTCATCAGCTATGTAGGCTTCGTTCCATTTGTATAATCCTATGATTGTGGTGGGGTCTGTATATCCAAAGTCCATACCATATGCTAATAGCCTTGCTTCGTTTGGTACGGTGTCTATCTCTTTCCAATCAGGAATACACACACCTTCTAAAGAACCAGTTTCTCCTAAACCGTAAACCCTCCACCAATTAGACCAGTAGGTAGATGTCTTTGCCTTATCTCTTGCTTTCTCTATTTCCTTTATTATGGTTTCAGGTAACGCATCGTTGTCTTTGTAGGTAAGTGTAATGTAGTCTGTATCTTCTTTACCTATTAGTTCTTTGTCCACCCAAAATAAACTTGATGGGTTGTAGTCTAACCATATTGTCCCTGATGTTCTAACTGCTAATTGTGTGTAAGCATCAAAGGGAACATTATTACATTCGTTGATATATAGTTCTGTGCGTCTTGCACCTCTCAATTTTAAGGGCTGGTCAGTTGAAAAAAACTCTATGTAGCTTCCGTTTGTAAAAGTGTACTTTAACGTGCTTTTATTGTATTGGCTATCTTCATACCTGTTAAGACCCTTTAAGATGCCTAAGAAGTCCTTTAAAGCACCTCTACGAAGGTGTGGTATACTTTCAGATACTACGCTAATCTCTTTGCCTTCGTTTTTAATGGCATAGTCTATTAGCAAACAAAGTATTGATATAGTCTTAGATGCACTTGTGCCACCCTTAACTATTCGTATCCTACTCTGTAGTTTTCTTAGCTTATGAAATGCAATAGTTTTCTTTACTCGCATACAAAATGCAGGTTAGGGTTGTGGTTATCCCTAATCCTCCATAAACAAAGGTAAGTCCTCGTTGATAGTAATGTCTTTGGTTTCTCTTGGCTTACCTGCGTAATAGTTATAGAACAGTTGCACAAATTTAAAGTCCCCTCTTTCCACTCCATCCTTTAATGCTATGTAAGCTGCATCTTCTAATGGAGAAAGTTTTTCTATAAGGTTTACTTCATCTGCCTTAGACTTTCTACCTGCGGTCTTGTGACCTCCGTTATTTCTTCTACCATCCATAGAATTAAAAAACATTATTAATAATTATACAATAAAAAAAACTATTCTTTGTTAAACAACAATGCTATTACTAAAGCTAATATTGCAGTTAGGTAAAATATAGTTATTGCTTCAAACATTTACTAACTTCTTTAGGTTTCTATGTTTTGTGTGTACATCTCTTAGTTCTAAAAGTACCTTTGCATATTTTCTTTTGTAGAAGTCCCTACCTCTATATTTAGCATTTTCTTTTTTAAACTCCCTGCTTATAAGTTTGTCTATATCTTCATAGGCTTGTATATATCTTTCTTCGTGCTGGTCTATCCAATCTCTATATAGTTTAAGACCGTGCAGTACTGTTGCGTGGTTCTTGTTTACTGATTTGCCTATTACTTCTAAAGAGTGTAAAGTGTATTCTCTACATAGGTTATAGTACATTGCCCTTGTATATACTAATTCTGTTTTTCTTGAGGGGTTTGTTAGGTTGTGTCCTGTTTCTCTTTCTACTATTTCTTTAATCTTGTCTATTGTCATATTCTATTTCTTTAATTGCTTTTAGTATTCCTGCACAAGCCTCGTAATCTTCCAAGTCCTCGTACAATTTTAATGTTTTATACATTTCTTTCATACTTACACCGTTCTGAAAGTCTATTAGTGCAAGTAGGTAAAACTCTTTCATTTCTTTATTCAAAACATTTCTAATTGGTTTTCATTTTGTTTTCGTATAAATCCTAAAGCTGTTTCAAGTATTGTTTTACCTGCTTTATAGTCCACGAGATTTCTTCCCATTTTTAATCTTGATTGCTTACCGTTGTATTTATTAAAATCAAAGTCGTGATAAATTGATAAATCTTTTATAAGCATATCACTTAAATTCTTACCTCGACCCCTATCACTTAATTTATTTGGTAAATTAAAATTAGTCCAATATAAATGTCTGTCTCTTTTTTTTGCAAGGATTAAAGGTTCATAATAAGGTATTACATTTTCAATACAATATTTTCCGTCAAAATAATGTTGTAAAAATATTATTTCTTCATACAATTTCATATCGGGATATCTCGGTTTAAAAACATCTCTTGTTTTTTGACTTATATTTATTCTGCTATGACTTGGACAAGGAGGAGAACTCCATATAAAATCAAACTCCTTATAGTGGTCTAAAAGATATTGGTGTGCATTCGCAATAACAACTTTGTCTTTAGGAAATCTTTCTTGATACAATTTAGCTGCTTCAGGGTCTAATTCTACGGCAGTAACCTCAACATCAGTCACCTCATCCCATTTATATCTGTTCCCTCCTAAACAAGCGTAAAGATTTAGTATTTTCATTTATTTTTCTTTTGTCTTAATATCATATAATAGTCATTAAGATATGCCTCCATAATAGGTTTAAAATCTGTAATAGATGTTATTGCTAAGTGATTTTGTTTAGCCATAGTTTCGTATTGCTTAAAAAGATAGTTCATTGCTTTCTTATCCATTTTTGTTTTATATAAAGCAACGCTTATCATTTCCCTTACACAATACGCAGCAATTCTATTTTTACCGTATTCTTTGTTTAGATAAGAAAATTTACTTACCAGGTAATCAGAAAAATCTTTATTAATTATTTTAGATTTACCCTCTTTAAAACCAATGTCTTTAATTCCAAAATAACAGTTAACTATATTACCTACTGTTATGTTGTTTTTATTTTCAAGATACGCACGATAAACTAAATTATAGTCTAAATTAAATTCAACATATGCTTTTAAATAATCGTCAGTTTTCCACTCCCTATTACCGTTGTTTAAACTTATAATTGTGTCTAAGTGTTCTTTTTGTACTCGTGTGTCTATCCAATCTACTATGTATGCAGGAACAGTTTTTTCTTTTAAGAGGATAGCACTTTCCAATCTGTGATGCCCTTCTATTAAATCTCCTTTTTCTGATACAACTATTGGCATCATCCAACCATAATTTATTAGTTTTTCTCTAAAGTTTTCTGCGTGGGATTGTACTAAATCCCTGTTCACTTTTGCAAATTTTAAGTTTTTAATTGGATAATTAGATTTAAACTTTCCTACTTTAATACTTTTTTCGTTTTTACTATACATAATTATTGTTTTATTGTTTTGCCTACTCTAAAAGGTTTTCGGCTACCCCTTATAATATTCCTCGCATTACATATTGGTCTAAGTCGTGTTCTTCTACAAAGAAGTATTTATATAAATCTATTGCTTGTCTGTATTTGTCCTCGCCTCTTGCTATAAAATCTTCACTTGCTTCAAAGACTCCTATATCGCAACTGCCTTTGTCTATCACTAAGAAGGTAAACTTATCCACGTTGAATAGTTTTGTGTACAGATAAGCTTGTAGGTCGTAACCATACTTGTCCGCACTATACCTAAAAGAACCTATATCTTGTGTTGTCTTGATGTCGATAATGTTATTGTCTTTTAGTATATCTGCCTTACCTCTAAACGCAAGACCATCGTACATTTCTATTGCAGGTACTTCAAATTCTGACTTGTTAATTAGTTTTATAGCTTCTTCGTTTCTTAGCAAAGCATCTGTTAATCGTTGTGACTGTTGCTTTTCTTTTTCCAAATACACCTCTCCGTGTTCTTCAACTGCGTGTTTGTAAATGTTTGTGTTTTTCGAACTCGCCTCTACAAAATGCAAAGCATCTATCTTATGTGGCTCTAACACCATCCAATGCAATAGCTTACCTGCTCTTAGTGCTGGGGAATCCGTATCACTTCCGTATTTTGTAACGTTCCTGTATGTCTTAGGACTTTTCAGTAGCATCTTTAAACTACTACTACTTAATGCGTGTTTCCCTAAATGCCCATAGTAGAAGTCATCCAAGACCATCTGTGTAAGTATTTCTTCCTTACCCCAATGCTCTCCGTTTAGTAGTGTTATCATAGCCCTAATATTTCGTCTTGTGATTCTTGTCTGCTTCTTAGTTCAGCCTTTGCATCTTCTATGTGACCTTTAAGTGTACTGCCGCTTTTTATTATTTTGCGTAGTTCGTCATCCGAATAGTATGACCAAAGGTAATGTTTGTAATTATCCATCTTATTGTTTTTAACAAAGCTACTTATTAATATTTAATTAACAAAACATTATTTAAGTTTTTTTGAATAATCTTTATTTAACAAACTATTTATTAAGTTTTTTTAGCTTTTGTATGTAAAGCACCGAATCTAATAGCTCTTCTTGCAAATGATTAAGAAACGAATAAAAGCCATCAGGACTATCCTCTAAGGTCGTTCCGTATTCCCTCTGCCCTTTCTTACTACGCTTGTCCATTATGTACTTTACATCTTCTACTATGCCATCCGTTTGCATCTCAAAGTATTTCTTTTTACTATCACTCATAACCCTAATTCTTTTTCTTTTCTTAGTTTTAATATTTCCTTTTCCAGTTCTTGTATTTTCTTTTCTGCTTTTTGCGCACGTTCTATTGCTCTAAGTTTGGCAGCCCTATAATCATTTAAACCTTCGTTGTAGTACAGTTCGTTTGTATATATGTCTGTAATGTAATAGTTGATGTCTATAAGACTTTCCATTAACTTATCTACCGTGTCGGTTGGTTTCTTCTCCTGCCACTCTAAAAAGGTATTAGCTATAATATCAAAGTTAGCTAAGTAGTTAATGTGTTTTAAGTTATGTATTTTTTTGTTCATAGTATTTCAGCATCTATAACAGGCAGCATAGCTACCTCTTTTTTTATTTTATTGTTATTGCTAAAATGGGTTGTTTTATTATGGTATTGTATTTCCCACTTTGGATTTACAAGGTACAAATTAAATTTATATACTCCCTGTGGTGTGGAATTTATGTAAATGGGTATGTCTAAGTTTTCGTCTGCCTTACTAATCATAGCATCGTACTTTTTCTTTTCTATAAGCAAAGTATCGTAGTGTGCGCCCCTACATTTAAGTTCTATCCTATGTTTACTTTCAGGACTGTAACAATCCCATTTAGACATCTGTTTCCTTGCCTTTACTAAATCAGGATAGCAGCAGGTTTGCAGATATAAAAACAGGTCGTTTTCATTCCAGTTTTTCACAGGTATTGCTTGTATAGTTGTTCCAACTTCTTATAAACACCATTTACAAAACAAGGAGAGCAGTTGGTTGGTTGTGCGTTATCACTAAACACTCTGTTGTATATTTCCAACATCCTTTTTTGTTCGTCTGATAGGATTGTGCTTTTGCGGTTCTCAAACTTCTCTTGTAGATAATTGTATTCATCTTCGTTTAAACATTCAGGCTTACGTCTTGGGAATAATTTGTTTAGCTTATCCTTACGTTCATCGCACCCACAGTCATCTCCTGCTATCCATTTGACCGCTTTCTTTATTCCAGTAGCTTTAGTAATTTTTTCTACCGTATCTCCTAATCCTTTACTTGCTTCTGCGTGGTTCTTCTTCCACTCCTTGTACTCCTTTGTACGTTTATCGCCTTTAAATTCTGTCATAATCTTTATTTAAATAATCTTCAAAGTCCTCTTTAAATATTTCTCTTAGTTCTTCCTTACACTTTTTTAGTGTATTAAATATACTTACCCAACTTATATTAGTTTCTTCTGCTATTTTTCTAATAGACATATCTGTATCTCTGTACAACCTAAATAGTGTTTTGTCGTACCACCTCCAACCATCTATGTGTTTGTCTATCTTAGTGGTAATTTCGTTGTAACCTATTTGGTCATCCATTTCCGAATCGTCTGCAATTTGCGTATAAGTTTCTTCATCGTCAATTTCAATTTTTTTGATTTTGTTCTTAGCATTACAATACTGTAAAAAAATAGACCGAAGGGTAAAATAGCAATAACCCCTGCTAACAACACCCTTATTAATGATTTTTTTTTCACTTGCATATTTGTTTAATACAAGGTACATCTCCTGCACAATATCTTCCGCATAGTCAAACTCCCCAAAAGAATGTACAATCTTAATCCATTCACTATGCCTTTCAGCAACTTTACTTAGCCATCCTGCCTCTCCCATATTACGTTTATACTAATTACACCTAATAAGCATTGTAAAGTATATTCCGTAATTTCTGTATTGTTTTCTGTATATGTTTCATCGTGTACCAAAGCACCAATAACAAAACCTTTAATAGGACTTATAATTATTTCGGCTCGTACTACAAATCCTACTACTACAAAAATACCACCTATTGTCATCAGTAATATAAATATATGTAAAATCGGACTTGCAAAAATGTTTGGTTCTATCATATTTCTATAGGTTTTATTTCTTTGTAGTTAAGTAGGTCTTGCCCTTTGTATTCAAATCCTACATTGTTTAAAGCCATTCTAAGGCTAATAGGTTGTTCGTATGGTGTACACCTTCCACCTGTTTCGTTTTCTTTAACCTTTAATACGTGCAAATGGCTATACATCCAATCGCTTGGGCTACTCGTGTACCTGTGTATGCAATAAACATCGTCTGCACGGTTTCCCCATTTACCTCCACCCTCTACACCTGCTAAATTTAATGGCATTGGTAGGTTTTCGTATTCGTGTCCTTTAACGTGAGTTTTTCGCAGGGACTCGGTTACTCCGTGAGCATTTAAAAATACCGTTACATTTTTCTTTTTGGCAAATAGTCTAAACTCACTACTCACTTGGTAGTCGTACTCGTGGCTTCCTACCGCTCTTAAAAGTTGATGGTCTTTTGCTAAACTATTGTAGGGGTCTATAAGTAAACCATCATAGTCCCAAGCATCCTTTACTGCGTTAGCTTCTTTCATCAAATCCTTGTAAGTGTATAAATCCTCAACGTCTATAATCTTAAAATGTTTATCACACCATACTACCGCATCGGCTATGTCTTTTTCTTCTGCTTGGTGTATTGGTGTACCCATCTTAAACTCTATAATCTTTCTTACTATGCTTTGTGGTGTGTTTTCGCTTGACCAAATTAAAAATCTTAGGTTGTGCTTTATTGCCCACAAGGTTAATAGATAACATATCACGGTAGTCTTTCCCACATTTGCGTGTCCAATTAGTAAATTAAACCCACCCTGTTTATACCTTATGTACTCGTCTATTTCAGGCACTCCTATCTTTAACCCTTCCTTTACCCTTCCGTATTTTATGTCCAGTATTTTGTCTTGTATTGCTTTACTTTGTGCTATCATCTTATTTGGTTGTTTTCCAGTCCATATTTTAACTTTTCTTTTTTAGAATCTCTTGGTTCAGGTTTGTATTCATATCCCAATATAGGATTTATATTGTAATTCCAAAAATCCATTGGAAACTTATCGCCTTGTTTCAATTTTTTAAACATAAAAAAAAGGGGGTGTTACCCCCCTCATTATTAAAATGGTAAATCTACTCCCTCTCTTGCAGGGTTTTGTTGTGTGTTAGTAACTTCGTTATTTAGTATTTGTGCAATCTTCCAACCTACTACATTCATATAGTATTTTCCGTTGTACTCATTGCCTCTTAAATTAACACCTACAGATACTTTTTGTCCTGTTTGAAATTTCTGTAATTGATCTACACTTTTGTTTAGAAATTCAACTGGTATATTTTGAGGGTATTTAGTGTCCTCATCAATAGTTAAAATCATCTGTTGTTTAGTTAGCTTGTCGCTTACTGTTACAGGGTCGCTTATTAATTTAATAGTTCCTTTTAAATCCATTTATAATTTATTTAATTCTGATTCAACTTCTTTTGATACTTTGTACTTGTTTCTTATTTGTTTTACAGTACCACCTTGTTTAATATAGTTAATCATTTCGTTAAAGTCAGGTGTGTTTTTATTTAACCACTTTTTTTCGTTGTCAGGTGTCTTAGGTAAGTCAGCTACCGCATTAGTAGCCTCTGCACCTATAACCCAATCTGCAAACTGTTGTGCAGTAGCTAAAACCTTTTCTTCTGTTTTAGTTTCATCTTTCCCATAAAATACATTTGCATTTGTAAGGGCATTTTGTTTAATAATGTAAAGTTGTGTTTTATCCATAGTAGATACCGTTTTGAATGTTTAACTGTTTTTTAAGTTGTTCGTTTTCTTCTTGCAGTTCTAAGACCTTGCCGTAGATTTCTGCTTTTGTAAATTGTTCCATAGTGCTAAGATAACAAAAAAATTTTAAACAAAAAAAGGGCAACCGTTTAGCTACCCTTCTTAATAAAACAATAAAAACAAAAATTACTGGAAAGTCTTTAGTTTTGCTTGGTAATCATCAATCATATCCTGCAAGTCTTGACTACTAAACTTAACTGTTTCTTTACTTTTCAAATATAACTCATTTGCCAGTTCCGAACCAAGAAAAATAGAATATTTATATTGTTCTCCCTGCTTAAACATATTACAACCTACACACTGGGCAAATACATTATCTTCATCCCACCTTGTAGAGTAATGCTTTCTACTCATAAAATGTCCTGCCTGTATGTTTTTCCAATGGTACTGCTTTCCACAAGTAACACAAGTACACATACCCCTTCTATCTGCACTACTTAGTCTTATATATTGACTAAACACTACATCTAACTTCTTTACTAATTTACTTCGTGTTGGTTTTTTAGCAGTTTTTGGCATAGTTTTCCTAAGCATCCATATGATTAAGCAACATCTTACCAGTTACTTCGTCAATACCCTTAATATTCTTGTAAATATACTTACTATCAGCTTTTACTTTAGTTTTTTCAGTTTTAGTACTGTCAATACCTAAGTTTGTATATTGGTTAGCATCTAACTCTAAAAGTAAGTCAGTACGTTCTCTAACTGATAATGCAAAGTCTTTTGCAATCTTTTCCGCTAATTGTCTAATAGTAGTATCTTCCATAGTATTTATTAAATAGGTTAACATTATATCCCACTTACCCACCAAAGGTAAACGTTTTTTTTTACAAAGTAAATAGATGTTTATAAATAATTATAATCATTTACCCTGTCCTCTATATTTCTTACTGTAAATTTTACTGGATTTTAGGCTACTTGTTTTGCTTTTAGCGTGTACGCCTTTACGCTTTCTTTTAGGATTTTTTTCGTAGTTTCCTATTATTTGTTTTGCCATTACTGATGAAGTTTATTACCCATTACTTTCTCTACACCTCTACTACCAAAATATCCACCTATTACCACACTAAGCAATCCAGTAATAGAATCTAATGGATACCCCATATACCACCCTACCACATAGCTAATAGAAAAAAAGACTAAAGTTAGTGGTCTTACGTTTTGTGCTAACCATCCGCTTCTGCTATCGGCAACCCATCTACGTGTTACCCCATCCATTTCGGCACGTTCTAAGCGTAGTTTCTCTAAGGCTATGTCTTTGTCCTCTGCTGACATATCAGAACCTCCTATAATAGCTTCTATAACGCTTCCTACAGGTGTATCCTGTGCTATTGCACCTACGACTTTGGGTATCTTTTGAAGTAGGAAAGAACCTACTGCGGTGTCTTTGAATTTCTTTTTAGGCATAGTGTACTACCAACTGTATTAGTATGTCCAAATAACTTGTTGTGATTTACCTTTTTCTGCGGTGTCGCAATGTATAAAGGTAGATGCAATTCCAATTCTTGTAAATCCTGCATCAAGTAACGATGATATAATAACGAATCTGCTTTTTGAGTCTGTGCA
>Ga0208434_1000236_pt1 | contig 29490 bp, 41 predicted proteins | sample 13_taG_FD_184086 | JGI IMG/M metagenome (GOLD analysis project Ga0208434, IMG submission 184086) | Marine viral communities from the Subarctic Pacific Ocean - 13_ETSP_OMZ_AT15268 metaG (SPAdes) (version 2) | ecosystem: Environmental > Aquatic > Marine > Oceanic | place: Pacific Ocean | collected... | reverse complement strand
CAACGCTTGCACCGGCAATGCTCGGCGTCCTCCCATTTTATATCCACGCACCCGCAATCGGCGCAACGCATTTCCTCTTCATACATCTATACCAAGCTCCCTCAATGTTGGCGTTTCTACATTATCACTGTCCGGCTCTTCTGCGCAATAGCGGTGGCCGCACCAGTAGCATTCGCATAGTTCTGCGACTTCGTCATATAGCTGGTGATGGTCGGCTCCGCAGCTGGGGCAAATCATGCGTCAGATCCTGCAAAAATTTTGTGCGAGACCCCCCGTACAGTACCCGGCGGGGGCGGGGGGCAAGGGTCGCTTTTTTGCCGGGCCGCAGTTTTGCGCGCTGTACACAAGCAAATCAACCTTTGTTTTCCTGTACGTCAAAATAGCGCACTACGTCAGACAGTGCTGGCACACCAGCACGCCTCTCTAGCGCTTGGTCGCACACCGCAAGCGTAGCCGCACGCACATCGTCAGCCGATACGTCACGCAATGCCAGGCGCCGGGCGTGCGCTATCTCATTATCGTACAGCCTCACCTGTCCTGTCGCCTGTTGGACGGCGCGCAAGTAGGCGTGACAGAGTTCGCCAGCGTGCGTGTCTGTCTGTGGTTGTGCATCCCCCAGACCCCCTTTATCTTCTGTGGGATCATCATCTTGGTCTGCACGCACTTGTAACGCCTTGGCAGTGAGTATGTCCTCTTGCGATGGCAGGGCTTCGTCACCTCGCCACAGCACCTGATACCTGTTTGTTTTCCACCCGCTGATGCCTACCTGATAGTCTTTTGGGTTTAGCTGACGCACATACCCGCGTTGCTTCAACCCCTTTACAGCATCATACACCGTTCTGCGCTCCTCATAGCCGCACACATGCGTCAGTGTTTCCATGCTAGGGTAACATACCCCGGCACGGTTCACGAACGCACACAGCGCTCCTAGCACCCTTATCTCGCGTTCCTTCAGCTTACGGTCTGCAAAGGCACGCATTGGCATGACGCTGTACGGGCGCTTGTTTTCAGAAAGGGATTTCGTCATCTAACTTATCCTTCAATGTTGGTTTAACGTCACTCACCACTGCACCGGGAAACATGTCCTTCACTTCAGCAACAACCGGCGCTTGCTCTGACCACTTGGCCAGTATCACCGCCACCTCTTGTACACAATACACCAGCGCGTCTGGCATGTCCTCTTTGATGGGCTTCACAGCCTGTTCATCACGCGCTATCGCAACGACCTTGCCATCAGCATGCGCAGTCCACACATCCATGCCAATCTCTTTGCCGCCCAGCGCGATGGCTTCTTTCTCCAGCGCACCATACGCACGCAGTGTCACAGCCACATGATGTTCTACATCTACCGCCGCATCACGATGGATAGCATCGTTGAGTTTATCCATCTGTTGCCAGAACCTATCGCGCAATTCAGGCGACACAAGGTTGGGCAATCTCTCCACACCCCACCGGCGTTCATAATCAGACACAACCCTGTCATATTCTGTGAGGTAGTTTTGTATCTTTCGATAGGTTGCCTCACTCGTGACACTGCTGCCCATCATACGCCGCAATGTTGTCGTGTCAGGTTTCTTTATTCTTCTCTTTGCCATCCTATTCCCTTTCCGGCGTGCTGTGCGTGCGTGCGTGCGATAACCATAGGGATTATCGCACAACACCACGCGTGCGACTTCAGCGTGCGACCGTGCGATTTAAGGTTTTTACAGTCGCACGTTTCCTTATAAGTCTTTGTATTCCCACACATAGCTACCTTCTATCACAATCGCACGCTTTGTCTGTAACGCATCCCTTGCATCTCTGCGCCTAGAACGCGTGCTATCGGGTGTTTTCGCACGGTGTTTGTCGTGCCACGCCGTCACCGGCACGCGTTCCTGACCCAGTTCAACAGACAGATTACGCAGTGCTTGCAGGGCTATTTTCTGCGGCTCTGTCAGCTTCGCACTGCGCGGTTTCTTCTCCGGCATGTCAGCCTGTGTCATCACCACGCTCACATCGTCTATCAGCGCCACCGGGGTCATCGTAAACGCTACGTCCGGCATTGGCTCTGCGTCCTTCTGCTTCTCTGTCGCCAGCGTCACTGTCTCTTCCAGCTTGCTCACCTTGATGCTTGTATCCACAGCCCCCAACAGCGCCGTAGACCCGCGCATACCTCTGGCCGCATCCTTGCCGCTGTGGTGAATGGCCACCACCGCACATTCGCAATGGCGCTTTACTATCTCACACGCATCCACAAACAGGCCCATGTCGGTTGCACTGTTCTCATCACCGCCCAGTAAGGCGCGCGCTACGGTATCCACAAACACCGCGCTAAACTTTGTATCGAGGTTATCTATCGTGCGCAGTAGGCGCTCCACGTCCTCTGGTTCGCGGAACCTCACCGCTGTGGGCAGAACATAGAACGGCACATCCGCTGTTAGCTTGTGATGCGCTTGCCATGCCTTTATACGCTTACCCAGGCCGCCGACACCCTCGCCAGCAATGTACAGCACCGCGCCACGCTGCACCGGGTTGTTGTGCCATGCCTTGCCATATGCAACCGACAGCGCCATGTCTATCGCTAGGAACGACTTACCGGCGCCCGGCTCACCGTACAGCACGCTAAACCCATGCTTGGTTAGCAACCCATCCACCAGCCACTCCACCGGCGGCATGTTGCGCAGATAGTGTACATCATACACATCGAATACGTCTGGGCGCTCTTCCTGTACGTTATCCTGTACGTCCGGGGTGTCTGACAGCACCGGGGTTGCCGCAGCTATCTCTGCCAGCCTGTCACGCGTACCGCCAGCCACCATCCAATCGTAAACATCCTGCTTGTCTGCCAGCCCCGGTATCGTCACCAGCTTGACCGCCTTGGCTACCGGCATCACGTTAGACAGCACGACTTCTGCGTGCCGCATGCCAGCCTCGTCAGCGTCCGGGACGACAATCACGTTACGCCCGGCAAACCATTTATTTAGATCCGCCGACCAATTCTTTGCGCCGCCATGGTTGGTGGTCGCCAGAAAGCCCTGCTTGATGAGTATCTGGGCGCACTTCTCGCCCTCTACCACCCACACCGCGCTGTCTTTGTCTGTGATGATGCCCGGCAGATTGTATGGGACGGGTACAACGTCCTTGATGTTCCATATCCACCCGCCCTTGCCGTCAGGTCTGCGCTGGCGGAATGTCTTTGGCTCGTATCGCACGACCTGATAGATGCACTCTCCATGCTCATCTATATAATCGTATGCCTTGCTCATGTACCGCGCCGGTTGGATGGTCTGCTGTACTTGCTTGGCTATGCCAAACTGCTTTTCTAATATCTCCGGCAGACTGCGTAGCTGTGCGCCTTCATTCACGCGCACCATGTCTATGACCCCGCCACCTTCGTTGGCCTCGAAGTCAAACCATGTGCCTTTGCGTAAGTCTACACTGCGCGACCCGTGCGTACCCCAGCGCAACTCATGGCCGCGCTTTTCCTTTGGGTCGCCCCAGTAATACCGGGCTATCTGTTCTATATATGCTGCTATATTCTGTGTCATCTTATTCCCTCTTCCCCTTTGGAAATGGTAGGGCGCCGGCAAAGGGAGGAAAACCCAGCGCCCTACCAACTGCTAGAACAGGTCAGCGCCCGTAGAGGCTGGCTGTTCAACAGGCGCAGCCGGTGTTGGAGCCGGTGCGCTAGGTGCTTCCGCACCATCAAATGCCGATGGACGCTCTGTCCACTGGCTGATTTCCCACACCGGCACCTTGAAACGCTGTTCGCCTTGCGGGGTGTTAACGGTTGTGGTCTTTGTGGCTGTCACCTTCATCACAGGACACAGGCCGGGGTTGTTCGCGCGTTCAGCCTCGTATTGATTGTGTAGCTGGTCAAACGCAGACTGCACCATTTTTGATTGACTGCTGAACTCACGCAAGCCAATCTCGCGGTTAACCAGCTTCACCCGGAACGCAGACTTGTGGTCTGGTGTCGGCTTGTCTGGCATGCGGTCGCCCAGCTTTACCATGTGGAAGTCCGGGCGGTTGCTGACAAACGCCATATAACCGACCTCGATGTTCTCCATGTCAATTGCGACCTCAAACGGCAACGCCATTTCGATGCTTTCACGCACCCATTCGCCGCCTACGTTCTCGCTCTCGACCCGGTAGAACTCACCCACCTTTGCATCGAATTTGATGATTGGCGTGATGTTACCACCCCCGCCGCTTTCATTTACTAAACCAAGTGCCATTTTCTTTTCCTTTACACTTTACTGACCAGTTGCGCTGGCCTCGCATTGCCGTATGGCAATCCCTATTTGCATCGCAATCTGTGGCACGATTGCGTTGCCTAATCCTTTAAGCTGGTCCACTCTGTTGGGTATCCCATGAGCCAGGCGACCCACTGGGGGTTCAGAGAGCCACCAATCTCCGCGTTTAGCGGCTTCGTATTGCGATTGTGCTGGCTCGCCCCACCATTGTTCTTCGCATCTTGCGCTGTCGGTGTCGGCCACATCCTCGCCTGATCCGCCAAATTCGCCCCGAATTTCAGGTCTGGGTTCGTCTTGCTTATGCGTCTGCCCTGTTCGTCCAGCTGTCTCGGCCCACCCGTTCCGTCCGATGCCCTCGGTGTCGCCCACATTTCGCCCGATGATCCAGACCCGGTCGCGTCTGTGCGGGGCATCGACACCGCAAGCCGGTACAATAAACGCCCTTGTGGCGTAGCCATCGGTTTCCAAGTCAGATAGCACCTGGTCGAGGCCCATAGAGACATGACCATAAACATTTTCGAAAACGCACCAAGCGGGTCGTTTTTGTGCAACAATCTCGCGGATGTGCGGCCAGATGTGGCGGTCATCTTCCGCGCCGAGGCGCTTCCCGGCTTGTGAGAATGGTTGACAAGGATACCCGGCAGTAAGAATTGTATCTCGTCCCCCGGCTGGGATTTTTTCTGGCTCATTTGCTAACACCTTTACATCTTCTTCGATTGGCACATCAGGCCAATGCTTTGCTAATACTTTACGCGACCACGGCTCGATGTCGCAGAACATTGCCGGGCGTGATAGGCCAGCCCACTCGAACCCCAGCGCAAATCCACCGATGCCGCTACATAGGTCGATATGCCGCATCATTTGTTCGGCCGCCTGTTTGATCTGCGCCGTTGCATTGACTGCCGCGCAGTATGTGCAGATATAACAGAGCTACGCCACTTCGGGTTGCGCCACTTGTTTGTATCATTCCTGTTGCTGGCGTCAAACAACGCCGCCCGGCGTGCCTTTAGATACGCGGCAAACTCATCCACGCTCATTTCACTCGCTAGTTTCATTGCACATCAACTCCCTCGCTACCATGCAGAAATCGTCAAACGTCATCTCGACTGCGTACTTCCAGTCATACCCGTCACCCATCTGGCGCTCAAACGTGGCCAGCATTGCCAGCGCCTCGATAGGCACGCGCCAACGCTCCGGCAGTCTATCGAATTTATAGACCAACGCCGGTATCTTCCCGGCCTTCGTTGCCGCCACGCAAACCTGATCCCAATGAGCCGGCGAGGCAAACGTGCTGCCCTGCCGGTAGCGTTTGCATTCAATTACAAACGGGAACGCGTCATCCTCGCATGTTAGGTCAGGCAAGCCAGCCTCTGCCCATTGGTCTAGCACCCGGCGAAACTCCAGCCCAAGCGCATCGTGCAGCCTGTTCTTTACGTCACGCTCAAACGATGCGCCCTTGTTGCGAGAGTTAACCATTGCGTGCCGCCGCTATCACCCGGTCTAGGTCAGACCCGTCTTTGGTCAGGCGCTTTTCTAATTCCAGCGCCAGTATCTCGTCAGCCAATGACGCCATCGACCGATGCGCAGATTGCTCGACTGCTTCCTTCAGCATCAAAACTGTCTTAGTTCTGAGCCGTAATAATGTTGGTTTTGTGTTTGCCATGATATCGCCCTGATATATTTTTGCTATCTGTGCTTTACATTATGATATCAATGTGCGATAACAAAGTTGACGGCACGTTGACCGTCAGTTGAAAGGGAAGAAAAATGAAATTCATCGTTTACTACCGCGTATCAACTCAGCGTCAGGGCCAATCCGGCCTTGGCCTTGAGGCACAGAAGCACGCTTGTGCGCATTATGACATTGTCGCTGAGTACACAGAAGTCGAAAGCGGCAAGAAGTCCAACCGCCCGGAGCTTGCCAAGGCATTGGCGCACGCTAAAGAGATAGGCGCGACACTGCTTATCGCAAAGCTTGACCGTCTGGCGCGTGATGCACGTTTCGCGCTTGAGCTAATGGACAGCGGCGCGCTGTTTAAGTTCGCCGATATGCCAGACATCGACAACAGCACACCGCAAGGCCGGTTCTTCATCACACAGTTTGCGGCTATGGCGGAGCTAGAGGCCGCCATCATCAGTGAGCGCACCAAGGCCGCGCTGGCCGCCGCCAAGCGCCGTGGCGTAAAGCTCGGCTCACCTGACCCAGCCAAGGGCGGCTCGGTCACAGGCAAGCAACGCGCCAGCGCCACCGCACAGGTAGCGCCGCAAGCCATGCCTATCATTAACGCATTGCGCAAGGCCGGTCAGAGCCTACGCGCCATCGCATCCGCGCTGAACGAGGCGCAGATACCAACCGCCATGGGCGGTCAGTGGCACGCATCCAGCGTGCGTAACCTAATCAACGCATAAGGGGATTATCATGCAGAAAGTCGCAGGAATGTTATTTATGTATGCGCTACTCAGCCTGTGGGTCATGGGCTGGATAGACATCTTCGGGCCAGAATATACTTGGTGGAATTTCATTTATCTGATGGGGAATTGATATGCTTGTTTATCTGGCCACCAATAAGGTCAATGGGATGCAATATGTCGGGGTTACCACGCGCAAAAAAATGTCGGATAGGATTAGGGAACATTTTAGATATGCGAAAAGATGCACCCCAGCGCAGGGGTCATTTCAAGAGGCTATAAAAAAATATGGCCAAGAAAATATATCTTTCAAAACTATTCAGCGCGCCAAAAATTTAGAAGAATTAAGTGATGCCGAGTGCGCTTGGATAGAAAAATTAAACACAATGCACCCGAATGGCTACAACCTAAAGAAAGGTGGCGTGCCAGCAACACTCCCAATTCGAGATAGAGTTTTCACTGTTGATGGCAAAAAGTACAACAGCGTGATGTCCCTCGCTGATGCTTACAATATAGACCACCACACTTTACGCTTCCGGCTTTTTAAATCTGTAAAGCCTTGGTCTTTGGAGCAAGCATTAGGATTTGAAAATCCACCAGAACATGAGGCGGCGAGGTTCTGCAAGCCGATAAAATTTAATGGCAAGTTTTTTAAATCTCATGCGGATGTCTGTAGGTATTACGGCATTAATAATTTTACAAACTTTCGGCAAAGGCTAAGGAATGGTTGGAGCATTCAGCAAGCCTTGGGGGTGGCTACTCGACAAACCATCAGAAAAAGCGGATGCGAAAAATGCGTGACGGTTGATGGCACACAGTTCGAGAGCATTGCTGCTGCTGCAAGACAATATAATATCAGCCCAAACATTGTCAGCCAAAGGCTTGGAAGGGGGTGGACAACAAGACAATCTCTTGAGGTAGACCCGCCGCCAAAAAAGAAAAAGCACGGGAAGTCCGTGGCCGGGTATGCTTCCGTTGCTGAAGCGGCTAGAGCTAACAATCTAAATATAACAACACTACACCAAAGATTAAAAAATGGCTGGGATATTAACGCTGCTTTATCTCACAAGCCGCAACCGGGCAGCAATCATTATAACACAATAGGAGTGAAAACTAATGGTCGGAAAACTAACACCTGATAACATGCTATCAGCTTCGCGCATCGCGCAGTTGATGGGGCAATCACCATACGCCACGCAAAACGAATTGCTTGCTGAATTTGTAGACCGGGACGCTGGCAAAGAGCCAGAGCCGTGGGAAGGCAACGAGCTAACACGCTGGGGAGATATCCATGAACCGGCTGTGATCGCAGAGGTGGCACGACGCCTCGGCCTTGTCGATGTCCAGGACGATTTCGAGCAAGCGTTCTTCCACGACAAGCTGCGCATAGCGGCATCGCTGGACGGCATGGCTACCGGCACGCGCTTGGTGAAAGAGGATTACGCGCAGGGCATCATCATCCCCGGCCCCGCAAACGCAATCCAGATTACCGACAAAAAATTGTTGCTGGAAATTAAGACAACACAGGCAGCGCCAGAAGATCTGCCGCCACCACATCGGGGCGTGTTGCAGCTACAAGCGCAGATGATGTGCGCTGGCGCAGACATGGGCGCGGTGTGTGTACTTTATCGCGGGTCTACCCTGCGCATATTCTTGTACCACGCTGACGCCGGGGTGCATTCACGCATCGCGCAAGCTGTGCATGAGTTTGAGCAACGCCGCGCCGACATTGATTGGTATCCGCTGATGACGCCAGCCGATGGCAACGTAGCCTACAGCCGTGTCGATGATGTGGCGCATCCTTTGGACGTATCAGGCGGCGAGGTTCAGGACGCTATCGAGGCTTTGGTAGAGGCGAAGCGCGCAAAAAAAGAATGCGACCAGATTATCGCTGACGCAGAGACGGTGATAAAGGATTTTATGGGTAACCATGAAGAGGCAAACACCGTTGTTGATGGCAAGCGTGTGATAGTTAAATGGGGTATGCGCAACATGAAGGCCACGCCGGAGAAAGTAACGCCGGCAAAGCCAGCCATGCGTGTGCGTCAGAATGCTTTGACTGTGAAAGAGCTTGGCAATGTATAGGATAACACCAGCCCAGCATCGCGTTTTAAGCGCCATACAGACGCTGTCTGAGGCGCAGGGGTATGTTCCTAGCTATACACAGCTAGCGGCAACCCTGAACGTCTCTAAGCAAGCTATCGGCAAGCATGTGGAAATCATGTGCGACCGGGGCATATTGCGAAAAACCTACGGCCAGCGACACAGCATCGAGGTCGTAAGGCAGGGGGCGCAATAGCGCCCCTTACTTTTTGCGCTTTTCCATCAGCCCCTCGACAGCACCGCCGCCAAAATAAAAGCCCAGAATGAGTAGCATAGCATAGTTAATGCTAAACTGATCCATGACCTTGGTCACATCATCCGGGTTGCCCTTGCCGGACAGTGTCATGCCCATCACAATTGCAAAGCAAGCCACATAGGTAAACCCAAACATGAATGCCAGCATGCGCTGCGCTATCTTGAATGGCGCGTATGCCTGTAGCAAATCTGTCTTGGCCTTCGACTTAGCGGCCACCTCTTCTTCGGTGCTGGTGTGCATGTCATCAATCAAGTCCATGCCTTTTTTAATGACATCACCAGACCCAAGTATCTTACCTAAAATTGCAATCATTTTCTCATTCCCATTGCCAATTTAATTCTAGCTAGCTCTATCTCAATATCATGCACCCGGCTCACTGTGTCTTGCACAGCCTTTGGCGGTTGGAAGCTGTCTATCCAGTCGTCATTTTCCTCGACCTCTGCCATCGTCAGTTCGAGGTTGTGTTCTAAAAATGCTATGCGCTCAACCAGCCCAAAGTAAACCCACACAGACACAGCCGTAAACGCAATCATGCTTACCAGATTGCGCAAGGGTATCGTAATCTCTGAGCCTTCGTTTATTCTTGCTGCCACGCGCTTCATCTAATAGCTCCACACGTTAGACCGCGGTGGCTTGGTGTATGTGTCCAGGTGCAAGAAACGATTGCGCCCGGACTGCGCCACGCCGATGCCGGTGAAGCCTAGCTCAAACGCTAGCCGCATAATGTTGTATGCGTCAGACCCGCCGCACGCGATATCCACGGCCAGCCCCATGGTGTGTATGCCCGGCCTGTCTTTCTCAGCCTCGACCGGGTGCGTCTCATGGCGGTAGCCGCTGGTCACGGTCATCGCCTTGCCGTGCGCTGTGCGTAGCGCTTGCAGCTTTTCCATGAAGCTGGCTTGCATCTCACATTTGCCGGTGTGGCTACAAGTAAACTCAGCCTCGCTAAAATTTGGATAGTTGTCCCAGTTCATATGTCACCTCTTACAACCGCCAGCGCATTGCGCCAGCTATCTATCTCTATATCAGGGTCATCGAAGTGCCGGGGGTTGATGCGCTTGCTTATTGCCTTTACGTCATCGAGCGCTGTGTACATCACCCGGCGGTGGTCGATGGCCACTGATGCTATTATATCATACGACCCGCGTGCCGCCTTCTTTTTCTTCAGGCCCATGCCGTAGTTAAAGTGGTAGGTCGGGCTGCGCTTGTCGCTCTCATGCCGGATGCGGCACGACTTTACTTGTATCCGCAGATAGCCAAGATCATCCCACGCTATCATGTCCACCATGTCTTGCTGACATAGGCTGGCGCCATTCACACCTGGCAAGCACAGCGTAGCAGCGCACGCGATATGCTCACCTATCAGCCCTGTCCTTGTTTCCCCCGACACTACAGCCCTTTCAAATAAAGCACCCACCACACAAGCACAGCAAGCCCTACAAATCCTGCTGTGATTAAAATACTTATTATAATAATTTCGATGATTTGTTTGTTGCGCTTTCGCCGGGCAGCTAGTGCCGCCTGTCTATTCTTACGCGCTACCGCCTGGTAGTTTAGCCAGTCCGTCCACAAGTTGGGCCTCCCGTGCCAGATCATTAGCTCTTTTAGCTCTTCCTCTTGGCGCTTCAGTTTTTCCAGATGCATGAACTCTTCTAGGTCGCCGGATGCAAATGGGCTACGCTTTTTCTTTTCTGCGCGCTTGCGCAAGTCCTCTGTCGCGTTAACGTAGGATGCGATCTTGTCCGCGCAGTCTGCCAGTTCGCGGCCGTTCTGGACAAATTGTTTTACGACCTGAAAGGCGGCGTTGGCGGCGGCAAGCTCGGCAAGCACTGGCTATTTATCCTTGTACAAGTTCCAGAGTTTCCAGCCGACATAGACTATAGACATCAGACCCAGCACCAACGTGACCCACTGGTTAAGGCTTGGCAACCATAGCGGTGCGCTAACACCGCCCGTTGCTATGATTAGATCATCTGGCTTCATAACAACCTCTTATGCGTAAGGGCTATCACCTAATACGTCTGTATCCCAAGCGGCTTTTAAGCCAGCAATGTCAGTAGCGGAATCAATAGCAGATGCGGCTGGTGCATTACGCAGTGCATCTTTGGCAGTAGCAATAGCAGTTGTGCTAGTGCCAGCTTCCAACGCCTTCATCAGTTCCACATCTTTAGCTTCAAGAAGTGGGGCGCGTACTTCACGGATTTTGTCCTTGAAGATTTCCTTCGCCTTGTCCATGTCCTCAGAAATCACTGAGCCTGACAGTGACCAAGCGCCACGAAAGTCACGGTTTGCAGGAACGGTAGCAGTTGAGGCATCAATCTGATTACCGTCCTTGTCGACAATATAAGTTGTTACAGCCATTAGTTTCTCCTATGCGGCTAGTTCATCAGATATACGCCACGCATTGCGCCACGTTCTTGTTTGCGGTAACTGCTCTTTCTTGCAGATAACCATCTTCGGGCGGTTGCCCTCATCCCAAGTCTGCCACACAGACTGCGGAACATCTTTCATAATCAAATACTCAATAGCTTCTTCTTCAGTCATAGCATCCACTGGTGCTGTCTCATGCAGAAGATAACCACGAGTATGTTTCTTAAAGTCTTCTTTAGCCTCATCTTTGGCTAGTTCCCAGTATACCCAGACCGGGGGTAGGATACCACCCTGCATAGCTGCTGCCATCCAGTTAGGGTCAGGCACAAGTATCTTGGCACATTCATCTATGCTATCTTCGTATACCACCCGGTAGTCTGACTGGTAGGCTTCAAGGTTTTCCTTTGCCCAGCACAGTCTATCCCAGAGATGTGTGCCTTGAAATTCAGGTGTGTTCATTATGCGAGGTCTCCATCAATTCCTATAACAACTAACTCTTGGTCATTAAGAGTGTTAGACGCAGAGCCGTTTCCGAACCCTCTTATTTCAGTGTTTCCTGTCGCTAGTGTTCTTGCTTCACTGTGAACACCGCCTGACCCCGTAGAGTTTCTTTTAACAGAATAATTAATCCCGTAGTTTGCGTTTGCAAAAGAAGTAGTAAACGAAAAATCATAACGACCAGTTCCATTGTCTGTTGTAGAACCAATGTTCAAAGAGTCATTGAGGGCTATTGTCCCTGTACCTGTTAAATTAGCCCAAGCCTTCGCACTACCATTCACAACATAGCTGGTGGAAATATCAGCACCAGCACCTGTCTCAATAGTGTCTGCTATAATCTTGCCAGCCATTATGCGAGGTCTCCGTGAACTGTACAGTTAATAATAGCATCATCTGCTGAACTGCCACCGCTATTATATGTTTCTATCGTGTTGGTTCTGCTGGTCGTAGCGTCTGGCCCTGTTCCCTCATAACGAGTTCTAAAAGCACCTGTCATCGCTGGATGTGCAAAATCATCGTTACCCATAGATGAAGAAAAATTACCAAAACAATGCCCTGTAGCTTCATCTGTAACTGAACTTATATTTAATGAATCCTGTGCCGCAGTGTAATTAAAAGTGAACCAAGCCTTCGCCAAACCCTGTTGCAACTGCATCGTAGCAGAACCGCCCTCAGAGGTGATGGTCACATTGCCAGCCGCAGTCTTGCCAGTGAGGTTGTCTGTAATCACCGTACTCATGCGAGGTCTCCTATCGACGTAACCCAAACTTTACACAAATCAAACATACCACCCTGAGAACTAGCACTTGAACCATAAGCTGTAGCAAATTGAATTGTTGTTGTGGTGAGAGGGTCTATCGTGCTGTTTGAGTTTGTGCCAACAACTACTGTACCCATACCCCTTCCAGAACCGCTTTCAATTGTAGCCCCATCATCATTGCTGTTATATAAAGTAGTAAAAATGCACCTATCATGCTGAGATGAATAAGCTGACGTTATGTTAAGCGTATAAACCCCTGTCTGCTCGTCTATGACACTGGTTACGTTGAGCGAACCCTCAATATCATTATTGACACCATCCCAAGAAATCCACTGTTTTACAGCTTCTTGCTTCGTCAGCGTTACAGGGCTAGAGCCGTCTGTAGCTACGATTGTATCTGCTTTTAATGTACTCATGCTATCACCAAATTACCGTTGACGGTCAACGTAACCCCTGTTGCCACTGTCAGGCTAAAGAAAGCCCCAGCGTTATCACCCGCCGCGATGGTGGTGTTTGTGTCCAACTGTTGCTCATGCACTCTGAAGATATCCCCTTTGCCGTTAGTGGTATCACCAGTTACACCGTTTTCACCCTGAAAGTAGCCAGCACCACCAGCACCAGCAGCTTCAAGAGAAATGTGACCAGTGCTATTGTCGTATGTCAGAACGTAATCATCTTGTGATGCACCTACAGCCTGGTCTACATCAAACTCGTAGTTACCTAACAACACGTTGCCCGTGCCATTGGGTGTGATGTTAATATCCCCATTAGACGCTGAGACAATGCTGTTGCCGTTCACATCCAGATTGCCGCCAAGCTGTGGGGTGGTGTCCGATACAATGTCGGATATACCCGGCACAACCGCAACCCAAGCACTGCCTGTGTAATATTTTAGCGCATTGCTGGTGGTGTTAAAATACAGGTCGCCAGCGTTTAATGGGTCACCGTCATTATCTACAGTTGGGTCGGATGACTTGCTTCCCAGATATGTATCATCGAAAGTATCAGCACTTGCCGCCGCAGATGCCGCACTAGCCGCCGCTGCTGTAGCGGATGCGGCGCTATTTGTAGCCTGTGTTGATGATGTTGTCGCAGATGTTGCCGCATTGCCAGCTTGGGTCGTGGCCAAGGCAACCTGTGCAGCCGCCAAGGTAACTTGTGTTGCGCCGTTTGTGGTCGCGGCGGTAGCAGACGTGGCCGCTGCTGTCGCGCTAGTCGCTGCCGCTGTGGCACTAGCCGCAGCATTGGTTGCCTGTGTCGCCGCATAAGCCGCGTCAATCACCAGATCCCATTTAGCCACATCTGTGTTGCTACTGATAGGTGTAGACCCGCTGGATGTGTGCGCGGTGTTACAGCGATAGATGTTATAGTTGCTGGCGTCACGCACGATATCACGCACGCCATACGCAACAGACGCCGCCCAATCGCCGCGCCAGTTTCCAATGTCCTCACCGACAACCGGGTTGCCATCGCTATCAAACGCCAGCGTTTTGCCAGCGCGCGATGCTTTGGTTGGCAAAGTCATATCTACCACGCCGCCATCTTCTACCAGCGCCGGGTCGAATACAGGCGCGCGCATGGCACGGCGCCCCTCTTCCGATACTTGCTGGTCAAAGATTGTTAGGCTGTCTAGCTGTTCATTCAAGGATGACGCAAGCAAGTCACCGGCGGTAACAAAGTCTGTGGTGCGCTCGATGTCACGCGCGCCAACGATTACAATCTGGTCTGATGCGGTTGGCGTGGATGGCACGTTGGTGCCGGTCACGATGGTTACGTCACCCGTGCCATTTGCGTTGATAGCTACGGTGTAGTCTGTGGTTAGCGTTAACAGTGTGGCATTGAAATACACAGCCAGGTCACCGCTGTCGATGATCTCAAACGTAAACGCGTATGGGCCTAGACCGGCTGACCCGGTAAAGACTGCGCGCCTTGTCACTGCGTTAATGTTGTAATCTGCCATGTCAACTCCTTGCGGGTATTATACCTTATTTTTTACTGTTCTTGAAGCCGTGAAAGTCTGTATTTCAAAACCTGATCTTCTTCAAACAAATCATCTCTAGCCTCTCTTCTTCTTGATGATATTATTTTGGATAGCTCTTCGTGCTTTACTTCATCTTCATAGCCCTGATACTCATCACTGCGGATGAAGTCCAAAAGCTCATCTGCTAGTGTTTGCCCCTGCTTGTAATCAGGGTTTTTCACCATTTCCCCGTCTACTTCAATTTCCGGCATATTACCAAAAAAGTCTGCGTGGTTCATAATTCGCAACATGCGGTTGTACTGCTGCGCATTCAACAACATGCCGTGCTGTTTTTTGTTGGGCATGGAGATGCCGTTTTTGAGCCTTAGTATTTCATCATCGAGAGGTGAGTATTTTGTTTCTTGAACCCTAATCGGCGACCAAAACTCCCACTGCTCTCCAGACCCAGCGCGTATTTCTTCAGCCCAAAGGTTCAGCATTGGCTCAACCGCGTCTGAGAAAAACGGGTTGCGCGCTTTCATGCGCTGTAACTCTTGATAGAAGCCCCTTGTCAGAGCGTTGCCCTGCGTTGGATCTTCGCCAAACAATCCCTCTGATGGCAACATTGTTGACCGCACGGTTGGGTCTATCTGGCGCTCAATGCCAGCGCTAAATGACGATGCGCCCGGAACAACAGACAGCCCTGTTTCGGTAGCCTTGCGCGCCAAAAACTCTACTAACTTTTCTGCGCGTTGCTTTGTGTTCCTTGTTGAGAGGATGTTTGTTAGCTCTTGCACACCTTGCAACAACGGCATTTGCATCATGTACTCTTGCATGCCCACAACGCTTGCCATTGCCAAAGCCTCAATCTTGCCGGCGTCATCTTCGTAGTTTGCATAATAAGCAAAGTCTGCCGCCATAGCCAATATGCCAGACACCGGGTCTATTCTAGAGTAAGTGGTGGATGTGTAAGTGCCATCCCAGTTCCCGTTTTTGTCATAATTCTTTATATTAATTGAATATGGCTGGATACCCTTTCGCGCTAACGCCTGTCTTTCTTGCGGCGAAGGTGGGCCGCTGCCCATGATGATCATGTCCTCATCCGCGCTTTGTGACCCGGACGCGTATGAACCAAAGGCGTACATAATTCCACTGCCAGTGGCAATTCTAGCTAGCATCATGTCTAGCTCTCGGCCCCCCGCCTTAAAGGTTTTTGCAACCTGTGGGAAATTAAGCAACATCAATGGGGAGCGCTCACCAACCGCCTTCATCACATTTACCGGGGTCTTGTAAAAAGGCACTAGCATTTTAACTAAGGGGTGAGACATGCCGCCTTGGATAGACCCAAGCCACCCATCTAGGTCACCTTGGAATGTGCCAACCTCAGAAGATTTCTGCGCTCTTTTTATTATTGTTTCTGTTGGGCTTGTGAGGACATTGTGTTTTTGTTTAGCGCCAATTGCAGTAGCCTCATCGCGTGTTTTGCCCATTGCAATAGCAGCATCGTAGGCGTTGCCACCGGCTATCTCTGCCTCTTGGCGCAATGCCATTCGATATCCTATGCCTTTAAAGAAAGCATCTTCCGCAAGCAAGAAACGCCCACCTAAACGCATGGACGAGCCAAATGTATTTGTTAGCCCGGCAAGCACGTTGCCTTCTCTGTACATAGACGCTATCTCGCCCAAGTCGCCTGTGCTGCCAATAGCTTGCATGCGGCGCACATCTATTTTAGACGCGCCGTCTGCCGGTATTTCTGTTTTTAATGTTTTCCCAGCAACAAGAGTGGCGTCTATCCAGCTATCCCCTATGGCCTGTAGTTGTGCCACACCTTCCTTAAACCTGACCCTGTCCATGTTGCCGGTAATTGATGAACGCACCGTGCCAATGCCAGAAGCAACAAATGTTTCCAGAATTCTTTGAGTTTGAAATGAAGCGTTGCCAAGTATGTTAACGGCGTGAGTTACGGGCAGCGATAGAATAGAGTTAATCCATATTTCAGTAATCACGTCCATGCCACGATTAAGCGCGCCAGCCGACTTTGCCAAAAACTGGTTTTTACTTGCGGTGGTTGTTAGGCCGGAATAAAGAATGCCTAAATGCTCTAGCGTTTCCGCACCCTCTGGGCCAAGCATTGAGCTAAAGTCGTCTGCTATGTTTTGTATGCTTGGCATATCTAGCGTCTTTTGCAACGCGCCCATTGCGTATGTAGTACGCGCCGCCTCTGAGCCACCGCCTGATACATTGATAGACAGGCGCTGTGTTAGTGTTAGCATGCGCAACCACTTTGAATAAGCATTTTGCTTTTCCACGCCTTCTGGCAAACTGTGAGCCTCTTCAAACAGTTCCCGCGTTTTTATAAACGCAGAACGCACGGCAAACACGCCGCCAACCATTTCCTCTGGGTTTAGCGCTTCACCAGTTTTCCGGCGCAAAATGCGTTCAGTAATTTCATCCGCGCCCATTTCTTCAGCCAAACCTATTAATGCGTCTAGGTTTAGCGTGCCACGCCGCGCATCCTCAATAAGCTCTGCGTTTGCTGATTTAAATTTGTCAAACCAATCTGCCATATCAGCATCGCCCATGCCCTCAGATATAGCTGGGAGATTTAGGCTTTTTAGGTAATCGCCGCCCATAGCGTTGTTTATTGTGGCGACTTCTTCCTCTGGCATTTCACGGATAACAAACCTACCGCCTATCTCTTGGATAGGCTCATCAGGCAAACCGGGGATAACTTTCTTCTCTGCCTCTGCCACTCTTTTAGCCAAAGGCTCCGCAATAAACTTTTTAAACGCCCCAACGCTAGCAACTTGCACGCCCTCTGGCTCACCTGTGTCTATCTGCGCTCTTTCCATACCAGCAACAAGCGCCTCTTGTACTTGCGGGTCTGGCTCTAGCGCTGTCTCCTGTACTACAGGCTCATCAGCAAACAGGTCATAGTTTTGCTCCGCCTGTTCCTCTTGCAGAATAGACGTTGCCTCTTGCTTGGCCTGTGCGCCAGCTACCATTTCGTCTGTTTTTTCTTCAAGCAGATCGGCCATTTAATTATCCGTTTTCTAATCTAAATTCAGGCGGCAAGCCGTCCTCTACCTCTGCGCCAATCTCTTCTGGCACTTCTCCCATGTATGCGTAATAAAGATAATTTTCTCGCGTCATTTCAATATCGTACTTTTGCATTAACTGCAAAACTGGGTCAATCTTCCCAGCTTGGTTTGTCGATACCGCCGCCTCTTTCGATTGCAGCATCTTGCGCCTCCTGTAAATTTATTTCACCCTTTTTGTATTTATACCATATATTGTTGACATCTTCCACAAACTGCTTGTCTCGCTTACTTACATCTGTGTACAGACCTCGCACAGCTTCCCAAGTTATAGACTGCATTTCTCTAGGCAACACGCCGCGTTGCTTTGCAGCATCTCGGTACGCATCCGCATAAATGCCATACAGCCCCTTTACGCCGGTGACGTTTGTATTTGATACACCGCCCGCCCACAAACTGTCGCGCTTTTTAGCATCGGGCGCAGACCCAAAGTTGTGATGCACTTCTGTGGCATCGCCAGCAAGCGGCCTCATCAGGCCAGCCGCAATGGCGTGCGTGTCAATAGTCACATCGCCGTTTGTTGATGCTGGGTTGTAAATGTTGTTGTAAAAATTACGCACTTTGTTTTGTTCGCCCATCGCATCAGACAGAATTTTTAAATCGCCGCCACTTTCGATAGCTGTAATAGCTTTGCCTATTTCGTTCAGACTGCCCCAAGCAACTTTGCGATTTTGACCCTTGCCTGTTTTTACCGTGTCGCCAAATGTGCCTTCTGGGTTTACTATAGGATAGTTTCTTTCATTATATGTTTCATCATACACGCGTAGCCACATAGCCTTTTCAGCCGGTAGCTCAAGGTCGCTAAAAGACTTGCCTATAATTGCGTCCATAATGGATTTGTCTTTTGGCTTATTAGCATTAAATTTTTGCTTCATTACTTTGGTCATTTTCTTGTCCATGACCATGCCTTTTTCGTTGCCCTTTGTGACGCTGTTTATTGTCTCTATAACGCGCCGCCCAAGGTCAGCATTTTGATACCAATCTTTTTGCGGAGATAGCGCCGCCATTGCCCCCGCCACGCTCTCTAGTGGCAAGTTATATTTATCAGCGTAATCTTGCGATATTTTGTTTGCGCCGTCATACCACATTTTAGACCTTTGTCTGGTGGCCTCTGGCACTTTGTCATGCAAGTAAAGCAAATTTTGCACCACATGCTCTTTTAAAACCTCTGCCGCAGCTTTAGGCTCAAGGCTCTCAAACCCTTCTTGCATGTTTGGATAAGCTGCGACCTTTTGGAAATTTGCTGTCAGCTTTGCTTCTGGCTGCTGCAACGTCACCGATGTATCTGTAACTAGTTTAGTAGCCACAGGATCTTCGGTTGCGGTTGCGCCAGTAGGCAAGCGCTGAGATATCAGCTTTTCTTCTGACAAGGGTTTTGACCGCATAGCCTTCACAGCATCACCCGCCGCCGCAATCAGCGGGTCTGGGTTTGCGCCGCTAGTCAGCGTTGTGCCGCCTTCCATTCTTGCCTTTGCCGCGTCACCCGCGCCCTCGATAAAATCTGGCGCGGCCTTAACGCCCTTCTTAACAAGTTGATACGCGCCAGCTAATCCGGGTATGCCGCCAAATTCACCGGCTTGGTAGCCGGTCATCATTGCGGCCTTTTCTTCGTCAGACACATCTAACTTGCCGACATGTTCTGCATACATTTCACCAGCTAATTCAGACCCATACTTGCCGGATATGCTAGACAAACCATCTAAGAACGCTTGCCCTTTTTCGCCTTCTTTAGCTAGCAACGCTTTTACGCCGCCGTACCCAAGGCCGATAATGTCTGGGATTGTCGTGGCCGTAGCTACAGCCGCGCCAGTGGCCGCGCCTTTAAGCGCCGGCACTTGCGCGCGCATTTCAGCTTCTTGCTCTTCCCGGCTCAGACCCATAGTGCGTGTGACTTCCTCTGCCGCAAGCTCACCAGCTGGGCCTATTGATGTTGGCAAGCTTTCCATAATCTCAGCGCGCGAGATGCCGTCAGCGCCGGGATTTGCATAAATAGGCTTGTCCAATTCATGCAAGTCCAAAACACGCATAATTTCTTTTTGTAAATCATTCATTGGCTATTCTTTACTAATTTAATAAATTGACCGTACTCAGTTATTTGCTTAGAATTTCCGCTTTCAGCCAAGGCATCGTCAACTGTGTTAACATCAGAGTCTGGCGGCAGCTTTAGCAAAATAGCTAGAGCCCTAACTTTTTGTTTTGCCTCTGTTAATTTAGTGGGGTCAATAACAGCGTCCCGCTTTCTGAGGATGTCAATTTCTTTATCCACAAATTCCACAGGGTCAAAGTCAGCCGGTAAATTTGGGTCTAGTGATTTGCGTGTTAGTTTATCCATAATTGCAGAAACTTTGCGCTCTGCATCTCTTTGCACAACTGATGGGTTTCTAGATGGCAACTCTGGCAAACCCAAGTTGTAACGCAAAATTTTGCCAGCAGCGGTAAACCTTCTGTCCTTTAGTGTTTTCACGCTAGACATATAAGTTTTAAAAGTAGTAAAGCTAATATTGCCTTTAACCCACTCATTAACTACAGCGTCAGCCGTTAGGGTCAGCCCAGCCTTTTCTAGCTCCAAAAATTCAACAGCGTCTGCGTTGTCGGTAACATCGCCGGATATAGAGCGAGTTTTAAAATCAATATATTTTTCTGGGTTTGTGTCTCTTAATATAGACAGCGCTTTATCTTGCGCATCTTCATCGCCACCCTCAAAAGCATCAATCCAATCTACCACAGCATCATCAGACGCCCTTTTCATATTGCGCTCTATTTGCTGGTTCAAAGCGCTTTCCCTAGAAAGCTCTTCGCCCCAAGCATCGCTAGCAGCTTTAATAGCAACCCTTCTTTGCGTTTCGTTTAAATTACCCATAAACAAGTCGCGCATTTTTACATCTTGAATTTCGCCGCTGCGCAACGCTCTCATGTGCTTTGCTGGGTTAACCAGAACAAAGTTTGACACCTCTGTGTTAATTGCCTCTACGATAGCATCGTCAAATTCCTTAAGGTACTTTTCTGCCCCAGCTTTATCAGTGACAGAAAAAGCCATTTCCTTTAAGCCGTTCCGCGCCGCGTCTATTTTTTCGCGCATAGACACATGCTGCATGTCACCAAATTCATCATAAGTTGTTGTGGAACCCTCAGATATAATTTGCTGCGGTCGGCTAGGTATGCCCCTTGTAGCATCGCCATTAACAACAATATCCATGCTGCTTGTAATAGCAAACTGCTCTTGGTCTTGCTGTCGCTTTATCTGCGCCTTTGAATGCGAAAGCAAGGCGCTGTTGCCGACAGTCGCCATAGTGGCGCGAAAGTTTAGCGCCGCCGCCGGGCTGATGTCCTGTAGCGTTGATGTGTAGCCATCAATAATTGCGTTAGACTGTTCGGTAAACGTGGCGGTGTCCATATCTTGCAGTTCGGCTTGCACTTGCAAGTTTATCATTTGCTCACGCGCCGACACTTCAAAGTTTGTCGTCATGCTCTGCAAAGCGGCCTTGCGTGCGGCACGCCCAAACACGGTAGTCTGGTCGCCCGGTACTAGATCCTCGATATCGCCCTGCGCGTCCTGTAGCTGTTGCTTTGTAGGCGCGTTCTGGGCGCCGTACTCAGCGCCCTCTATCAGCGCCTTTTCCTCAAACTTCTTTAGCGCGAAGTCTGTCATGCTATCCAAGCCACGCTGGATAGGCGCCATCGCTCTGGCTTGCGCCCGGCCCGTAGCCACATAGTCTACGGTTGGCACGGTGGGGATGCTAACGCCTAATGGTCTGTATCTTTTTAAACGCTCTGCCATTTTACAGTAAACTCATAAATTGCTGTGGTGATGTTTGTTGCAGCGGGTTATATGAAGCAGACGCGGCCAGAGGCTGGTATGTTGCCGGTGCGCTCAATCCCACGCCACCTGTCGGGCTAGGCGCGCCGCCAATGTTCATCCCGCCAACGCCAGCTTTTATCATGCCCATAATTGCCTGATTGCGCGCCGCCTTCATAACGGCGCTTGCCTGGCGCTCGTATTCCATGGCCTGTAGCTCACCTTGCCGGGTCACAATGGTCTGCCCCTCGCGTGTGGTGTAATACTCGCCAGCGCCAGCCTTTTGCGTCATCACACGCATAAACGCCGCGCTACCAGAATACGCATCAATGTTGCCAGCGCCAGCGGCGGCTCTCTGTGTCGCCATGGTGCGTAGCATGTTGTCCAATACTCGCACGCCCTGTTGCTTGTACTTCAGCGCCTCTGAGCGCGCTTGCATGCGTGTCTGCGTTGCTTGCGCGCCTAGACCGCGCGCCTCTGCCCTAGCGCCGCTTATACCCGCCGCGCCTGATAGTGCGGCCACTCCTACTGGTACTGCAACCTGTGCCATATTATTGCCCTATGCTCACTTTGTACTCGATGCCTAACACTGACATTTTCAGCGGTACATCTTGGGTTACTGTTATCTGGCCATCATAGCTATAGCCAAGCATGCCATTGATGGTCTTGATGCCTGTAAACTCTTGCACGGATGAGTTTAACACATTTGTGCCAAAACTGCGAAACGGTATCAACGACCCGTTAATAGACAAAGACTGCGTTTCAAACAATTCTGCGTTTACCTCAAAGATGCGTTTCTTAAATCCTTTTAACGACCCGCTAGGCAAGTTTGGCTCGACCGGCAATGTTTTCATTGTTGGCGTAAAGTTCAGCCCCACCTGAAAGCTGGCTGTCGCCGCTGACACAAACGTCACGGTCGATGGCGATGCGCCAACCACCTGTGTCGGCTCTACAATGCCGTCACGAATTATCTGCACAGTTTCTGCCTCTAGGTGCGGCATGTTAACTGACGCGCCTGTGGTGCCGGTTGTAGCGCTGTCTAGCAGGGTATTTGGGTCAAACACTTCCACATAGTAAACATCTGCGCTGTTTACGTTGCGCTTTACAATTACATAGATGTCATCAACATCCACGCCAATGTTTATAAACTCACCCTCGGTTGTCCACTCAGACGGCGCAATCACGTTCTGGCTGCGCAGCAATGTATAGCAAGCGATAGACCCATCATCGCCATTAACGAGCATCAGCCGGTCACCCTCATCTGTTGATGTTGCCACACGCACCGCCATCTCTTCTGGCGATTTCAGCAAATGCGATGATAGCAAAGATATCTTGTCTGATGTGTATGCGTTCACCGTATCGCTAAAGATAAACTCCTGGATGGCCTTCCCCTGCCGCTGGATAAATAGCGTGGCGCCGTCTACGTTCTGCACGCGCAAGCCAGGCTTCATGCCAAAAAACGTCTGCGCTTTTACAATAAGGTTAGCTGGGGTGATAGGGTCGTCCAGCGCTTGCGGCACATAAAACTCGCCGCCGGTAGTGAATATCTGTAGATTGCGCCCGGCATACATATCGACAATAGCATTGAAAGTCCCCGTGTCTAAGCTAGCCTCAACAGACGCATCGTCTAACGCCTCGCCGGGGTCAAAGTTAAAGAAGTCAGAAACACGACTGCCCCAGATAGTAGACGGGCGTTGCTTCGAGCCGCCAAAGTATAAACGCCCCTCATGGAACACTACGCTGCGCGGCCAGCCTCTGGTATTAGACCATGTGTCCTCATAACCCTCTTCAAGCTCCCAATCAGCGTCATCAATGTTGCCGGTGTCAAACAATGGCACTTCTGCAAAACACTCTAGCTTTGCATCGTTAACCTTGCGCACGATACGCAACCGGCCAAACGGTGTGACGTTTATGTACTGGCCCACATAGCTACCCGATGCCGCCGCACCTGATGTAAATATGTTTGCATCAGACCCGCTATGCTTGGCGGTCACAGTGATGTTGCCCGATGTGCCGCTAACCTCAAGATGGTCGTGCGGAACACCGGTGTTAAAACTTGACCCTGCTGTAACTGTTAGCGTAAATGCGTGCTTTGGCACAAAGTCAAATGAGATAGTGCTGGCTGTCCAATCGCTGTCTGTTGCACCGCGCACAATCTTTACCGGCGCTAGATCCTCATGCACCACAATCACAGTGTCGGCAGACTGCACCCAGTTCATTTCTGGCAATATGCTAGCAGTCAGCGTTGACACAACTAGAAAGTCATTGCCCGACCCGTTGATGTTTGTAACTAGCGTGCGGTTTTTGTAGACGTACATTTTGCCGGGCGTAAACACCAACATATAACTGTCGCTAACACTAAACTCAAACCCAACCATGCGCACGGCGTTAGCCGCACCAGCGTCTAGCTCATGCACAAACTTAGTGCCGTCACGCCGCACTGCACCGCCCTGGGGTTGGATAGATACGTTCTGCGCTGTAGTTAGCGCCGACTTGTACTGAGTGATGTCTGTCCGGGCGCGTAGCTTCGGGTCAATCTCACCAGACGTAAAGTCGTTTTGTATCTGTATAATCCGGCTCATTCTAGAACCTTATGTCGGTGATTGGAAACTCTTGTATCTGTTGTGCCGGTCTGTCGGCGCCGTCAATGTTGATAGCCACACGCACTAAACCGCCGCGCATGTTTTCCGCTGGTGAGCCATAGGCACGATTGTGAAAATAGTCAGCCTTTGTAATTTGGTCAGTGATAGGCTCTGCAAATTCAGCCGCTAGCGCTGTCTTTAGCAAGCGCACAAAATATGGTGGGAACTCAAATGGCTCCGGGCGATACTGGTAGTCTACCCAAACATTTTCGTAGTTTGTGTTTAGCCCGTCACCGTAGATCTCAAAGTCGCGCTGTGGTGATGCGCCGACAGCGCCCACGTTAAATACAGCCTTTGGGTTTCCAAGTAGGTTGCCCGGCAACTGGTAAATATATTTCCATTCGTTTATGGGAGCTTGCACTAGCTGCGCCAGCTTTACTTTTTTAATTGACCAGCTATAGGGGTACTGCATAAGCAATGTGTCGCGCACATCGTCATAGAGCCGGTCGGCCACTTGCGCCTCATCTGTTCCAACGGTGAAGCTAGACAAAGGTGTAGCGCCCAACATAATGAGCGCCTCAGAACAGATAGATAGTTTGGTATCGCCAGCAGCCATCTAATACTCCAAAGAATAAAGGCGGGGCGGCATACACCGCCCCAGCCAAATTGTATTAGTCGGCGTCAGCGACACTTACAGAAGTGCCATCAGAACAATCGACCACACCTGATGCGTTTGACAAAACAACAACAATTGACATTGTTGGAGTTGCGCTGTCATGCACAAAGATGATGTCGCCAACTGCTAGTGTGTCAGACAGGTCGTTGAAGTAACCCGCTGTGTTCACGTCTGCAATCGCGTCTGCTGATGTGTAGGTGTACATTGAAGGAGCGTTGCCCTTCTTTGCTGCACCAATCACGTTAAATCCTGCGTTTGAATAAGCCATTTCTCAAATCTCCTTATTCTGTGCAGCTAATTTTGACGATGCCTTCATCGTCAATTGCAATGGCTCCAGCGGAGAACATTGAAGAGACGAGGAAAGACGTTTTCTCTGGGACGTAATTTATCTCACTACGCTGGTTCATGCCGATGCCCATGCCGACTGCATCGCGGTGGAATGCGAAACAAGTACGGGTTGATGGGATTGGCAAGCCACCTTCGTCACGGTCGCCGATTTGGACGAATTTAAATCCGAGAAAGGTGTCGATTTCTCCAGACACTAAGCTGCGCACAGTGTTGAAGTCGATCGATTGGATTTCTGTTTCACCCAACAAGCCAGCCAAGCTATTGGCGTGGATTACCATGCAACGACCTTCGGACGGCACGTTGTTGGTGTCCATTAGCTTTTTAGCTTCAATCAGCTTTTCGATGTTCAGGTTTGTACCTGCACCACCGACTGTTGTAGCAACGGTTAGTGATGTTGATGAAGCGTTTAGCGCGTCAAGCACTATTTGGTCCATGCGCCTGCCTATGGAACTAGCGCAGACTTCAACTAGTTCACGTCTTTCGTCGAAATTGACCTTTTGCTGTTGGAAAATATCGCTGTACTCAGCAGCAATGTAATCGGTCATCGACGCGGTCACCTGATTATAGGATACTGACAACGGCGTTACATCTGTTTGTGGTACGCGTACTGTTGCGGTGCCTTTCCCAATCTTAGGGAACTTCACCTGATTGCCTTCGACATTTGTCCGCTCACGGGTCAAACCGGCAAGAGCGCGTGCGCCTTGATAAGCCTGTTTAACTTCCGCATCGAACATTTGCACGAAAGCGTTAGAAATAGCTACTGCCATTTTTCTGTCCTCTCGTTAAGAAATGTTTTCAAAAAGTCGCATCAGGTATCCGGGATCCGGGCTGACAGCTTGGGCATAAACGCTACGCCCCCAAGCGGGTCGAACAGGCCATAAGGTTATCTGTCAAATGAATTTTAACAAAAAAAAGCGCGGCCCGCAAGCCGCGCTATTATTTAGATAGCAGAGTAATCTTGCGTGCCATAGACTTGCTCGAACATCTTCTCAACTTTTGCCCGGAAGGCTGGGTCGGTCTGATACTCTGGCTTGCCTACCATCGCATTCAATTCCTCTTTAGATGGCGCGCCATCCACTGGGGTCATGTCCACAGGAATAGGCCGGTCACCGTAATAGCTACGCACCTTCTGCAAAGCCTTTAGACCCTGCGCGGTGCCGCCCATAATCTTGAACTCTTCAAAGTCACCCTCTGACCAAACGCCCTTGCGCACCAAACCCTGCGCCCAATCTGTCATCGACTTAATAGTCGCATCAGCATTCGGGCCAAGTTTTGCATGCTCTTCCTTGAACGAGATCTCAGCGCTCTCCTCTTCCTGTTGAGCCATAGCAATAAAGCTATTCGCAAGCTCGTCAAACGCACCCTGGCTAATACCATTGTCCTTCGCCCAATCTCTATATGTCGAGAGCAACGGGTCATCATCAGGGATGTTCGCATCTTTAAATAAGCTATCATCGTATGCCTCCGGGGCTTTGTGTTTGCCCTGCGAAAACTTCTTCTGCAATTCGCTGTAGGACTTGACCAAGTTTTCTAGGTCAGGCCCATCATCGTCATTCCAAAATTTTTCTGGATACCAATCAGGACGGGAAAACTCTACCTCTTCATCTTCGCCAGCCACGGTTACATCATCGAGAGATGCCGGGCCTTCTTCCGGTTTGATGTGGGAGATTGTGCTTTCTTCGGGCTGCTGGTTGTCCTCGGCCTCAACTTGCGCTTGGGCCATCAGTCCTTCTTCTTCGTTCATAATTGCCTCGCTCTCTGCATGCGCTTTTCTATTTCGCGCACTAGTGAATTTTGCCCCTCTCTGGCAAACCCGTGTGAGGCGTCCTCACCCGGATACCAAGTGGGCTGCTCAATCGTCAGTGAGCGAAGGTGTGTTAGTAATTGTTGCCCATCCTCACTGGCGAATACCCGCAAATATAACCTGTCTATGTCATCTTGGTTATCTTGCTGCGTTAATCGCATCTGCGGCTCTACTGTCCGCAGACTATCCCAACCCTCTTCCATAATTACTCCCCTGTGGCTTCAGCCGCTTGCATCGCCATCTGCGCTGCTTGCATCTGCGCCATCTGTTCTGCCATTTGTTGTCGCTCTTCTGGTGATGTGCGTAGCTCTGCCGGGATGCCCATCTTGTCAGCCACATGGTCTGCAATGGCGCCGGTGCGCACTGCCATCTGGCCATCCTGTCCAAGTGATGCGGATAACTGCACCCACTGCATTACCTTCTCAATGCCACTCATGTTCTGCGCCTGTGCAATCGGCGACACCGGCTGCACCTTAACCTCTAGCCCGTTCACCTTTAGCGGCATTTCGATAAGGCCACGCTCATCCATTACCGCCAGAATACGCGACACAACCGGGATCATAGTTTCTGTGATAAGTCTGCCAAACGCGCTACCCATGTTAGTGGCTAGCTCAGATATCTTGGCCGACACCTCTGTGGCTGACCGGGCAGACATATTGTCTGGCGGCAGCGTGTCATCCATCATAATCTTTTTGATATTCATGCGTAGGTCGTTGATAACAATCTGCGACACGTTGAAGTCGCCAGAACGTGGCAACATGCGTAAGCTCTCACCCTGCGGCCCACCGTTACGCGCAACCGGGATAATAGCACCTGGCGCAATGCGAATAGTCTGCGGGTTTAGCACGCCATCATCTGCCGCTGTATACACACCGGCGATAGACAAGCTAGCGTTTTTAAGCAATAGCTCTAGCGTTTTGTTCAGTGTCTTAATGTCAGCGATAGCTGTGACCAGTGGCCCCCGGCCATACACCTCACCGGCGACCTTCATGTAGCGCGCCACAATCCATGGGCTGGACTTCATGGTGCGCTCTACAATAGCCTCTTTGCCTTCCTTGTCGATAACATAGTAATTGTACTGGCCTGTCTCTATATCCAGACAAGTGGCCTCGACTAGCTCGACCTCTTCGGTGGGCTTCTCATCAATAACGCGTTGTAGCTTGGCCGGTATCTGCGCATCATCCCAGTGCTGCGTGATGGCCTCTGCTTTCATACGCATGCGCCGATACACGTTATCGACCTTGCCATGCGCGCCCTCTTCGATACACACCAGATATTGAGGCACGGCGGTGAAGCGGATGGGAGTGATGTCATCACCGGGTTGGATGAGCAACACCGCCGTACCAACTGCTAAGTCCATGAGAAACTCACCCATGGCCAAGTCAAAGTTTGTTTGACGCAACAGCGCAAACATCTTGTCGCTGTAAATATCTAGCGCGGCCTGTGCTTCAATACGGCGCTCAATAGGAATATCTGGACCCGGCTCTAGGCGGCACCAGTTAGATTGTGGCGGGAATAAGCCAGACTGAATGCGATTGGCAAAGCGCTGCGTGGAATTGATAGCGGTGCTATCAAACACGCGCGCCATTTTGTTTTGGCCGGGCGACCCGCCGCCCTCATAATAGCCATCGTACAAATTACGCTGTGGCAGCGCGAACTCGTAGCAATCTTCATAAATCTGCCGCCAGTTATCCTTGCGGCGCTGTGCCAGTTCATGGCGCTTCAGTATTTGTGCTGGGGTCATCATGCTTTTTTATGCCTATTTGCAAAGTTGCGTGCTGCTTCTTTAGAGCCAAAGCCCCATGCCCTTAGTGCCAGCCCAAGGCGCGTTGGCTTGCCGTCCTTTTTCTCCGCGCCTTTCATGCCAGCAAAGCGTGCGGCAAATGACACGCGGCGCGGGTTGGTGCCTTTCTTTACCGGGCGCTTTAGGTTGGCGCCTTCGGTGCGCTTGAAGTGTTCGCGCCCGGCCTCGCTCAAACCACCCTTGGGGTTCTTATGTACTTTTCGCACGGGCGGCTCTCATGTTGTCAATAAGGTTGGGATATGGACGGCCAGCCTTTGCTGCGGCACGCTGTGCGCTACGCTTTTGCGCTGGGGTCAAGCCCTTCGGCTTACCCAATCCTTTAGGACGCTTTTTGTCCCAGACAGCTTTCTTTTTCTCAGCCATTCTTATCGCCCTCTGCTATTTTTGCTTTCATGCGCTGGTAGAACTTCCACATCTTCTGGCCAGTGGTTTCTGTTGGCGTGCCTTTTTGGCCCTTGTATTGTTTACCAAGGCCAATTTTATCAGCTATTTTTGCCATAAGGTTTCTTCTTCGCCATTTTTGTTTTCATGGATGCGCCAGCTACACGACCGCCAGTTTGCTTGGCGTATTCTTTCGCCGCACTCATGCCAGCCTTTGTGTACGCAAATGTGCGCGCCTTACCGTCTTTAGAAACTACCTTTGGCATTACCCTGCCCCCAATGTTGTTTGTTCACCTTCACCACCGCCCAAGCGACCACCGCCAAGCAATGACCTACGCCCTGCACGGCGCGACCTAAGAGACGCCGCTTGCGCACGCTGTTCGCGTGTTGCGCCCTGTGGCGCGGCCTCT